>OIZF01000580.1_pt1 | contig 24797 bp, 21 predicted proteins | sample 1588471 | NCBI WGS metagenome assembly OIZF01 (sample SAMN03283279) | human gut metagenome | biome: human-associated habitat; material: feces | host: Homo sapiens | place: Peru | collected 2012
AGTCGCTCAGTGCGTCCTCGTTGGCAGTCGTCAGTTCGTTCACCTCGGCACGGCCGATGTAGGCTTCTGCCTGCGTATAAGGCTGGTCGGCAGTCTTTTCAATGGCCGTGGTGTAATCGGCCTTTGCATCGTCGTACTGCTCCAAGGCGACGTAGGCTTCTGCACGGCCCATGTATGCCGGAATGTTCTCTGGGTCAAGGCCGATGGCCTCCGTAAAAGACGCCACAGCCTCGGTGTAGTTCAGCTCGGTCAGATATTTCTGACCCAGCTCCACCTTTTCCACGGCCTTGGCAGCTTTGGAGGTGCAGGCCACAAGAAACAGCCCCACAAGAAGCATTGCGACCGCACACAATCTTTCTTTCCATTTTTTCATAGCACTACCCCTGTTTGTCCTCACGGTATTCTATCCTGAAGGAGCCGACCACATCATTGCTGGATGTCCATTCATATACAGGCTGGGACAAGTCGTTTTTGCTGTTTTCGCTTATCATCGTTGTCACATCCACAGATTCACATTCTCCGCTATACGATGCAAACGACATTTTCGCACTCATAAACTTTGTTCCCGTAGGGACATAAATATAAAGAACATCTGCTGTTTTTTCCACTCTGCTGACAGGATGGCTCAGTACGATCGTTTCAATGATCTGCGGTTTCCAGTCTATTCCCGCCCATTTTTCCATCTCATTTTCATACCGCTGATAAGCATCGCCATATTTGGCTTGAAGCGCTTCCCACTGAGCCGAAATCGCTTCCAATTCCTTCATCTGCGCTTCTGTTACATGGTCGGGGTCGATCTGGGCAGACACTTTGCTGCTTTTTTCTGTTAGCTTCTGCATCTCTTTCTGTGCCTGCAATAATTCCGGATCATTATCTTGCATTTTATAATACGCGATCATGGAGCCGACTTCTTCTGATCCAAGTTCCGGCGGATATTCCTCTGCAGCATTCAACTGGTTGCTTCCGGCCTGCACCGTAAGCAGCATTTTTGTAACATTGCCCTCATCGTCTGTGTAGCTCCACACATACGCTCCGTCACTCGAATTCTCATCTTCTTGTTCGTCATTTTCGCTTTCCGACATCTTTACGCCAAGTTCTGCCAGCTTTGAATAGTCCTCCATTGCCTTGTCGTAAAGACCAAGCTTCATGCAAACCTCTGCGTGCAGCTGCAAGACCTTGATCTTCAGTTCACGGATCAGCTTTTCTGCGATGCTTTCTTTTTTACCTACGTCCTCCTGATCCAGCAATTCGATCGCCGCATTGTAATCGCTTTCAGCCCCTGCGGTATCTTCTGTCAGATCGCACACCTCTGCGCGGCCGGTATAGGCCTGTGCCTGCGTATAGGGCATCTCGTCTGCTTTTTCAATAGCCGTAGTGTAGTCAGTTTTCGCATCGCTGTACTGTTTCAGCCCCTTATAAGCCTCCGCACGGCCCATATACGCCTGAATGTTGTCCGGGTCCAGCTTGATGGCTTCCGTAAAAGATGCCACAGCCTCGGTGTAGTTCAGTTCGGTGAGATATTTCTGGCCCAGCTCGATCTTATCCGCTGCCGTAACCGCTTTTGAGCCGCAGGCTGCCAGCACCGCAAGTGCTGCCAGCAACAGCAACAGACTGAAAAGCGCGTTTTTTGCTTTTTTCAGTTGCTTCATTTTGTATTCCTCCAAAGCGCAATCCCAAAGTTATGTTTCAAACATTTTCCAGCTGACACAGCCGTCCAGCCAGAATTTTCCGTTTCCAGAGGTCATGCGCACCTTATTCTGTGCATCCAGATCGTTAAAGTGCCACCACTCCGAGGCCAGCGGTGTCATGCCTGCATTGGTGCAGTACCCCTGCAGCCGCCGCGCACCGTCTGTCATGGATGCCGCTGCAGTGGCCCGCTTCCATGCGGTGGCCGAATTAGAAGTTACCGGGCCGGTAAAGCAGGCCGCCGCACTGCTCAGCTCGTGCATGGCAGAGGGCATGGCGTATTCCTCACCGGTCACCTGTACAAAGGGACACCCCGCCATGCTGTGCTCTGTCTGCTCAGTGATGCGCAGCAGGGTCGTGTCCATTGCCACACCGCGCTGATGGTTGGAAAGAGACGTTGCAATAAACCAGCCGATATTCCACGCGCCCTTGTTCAGCGCCGTCATCAGTTCCCTGTCCATCCTTGCCTTGGCGTACACTGCATCCTTTACCAGCATCTGCACCTCATAGGGCCGGAATGTCTCTATGATCTTCAGGCAATCGCCCGCCTTCAAAGCGTTTTTCTGCGCTGCACCAACCTTTTTTGCCATAGCGTAATTGATAGGCATTAGATACTCATCTCGCCCAAGGCGCTGGTTGTAGAACAGGCCGTCATACAGTTTCTGTCCCGTAATGCCTTCAATATCCTTTCCGCAGGTTTTAAAGATCGATGCCTTGGCATTGGGGTTTTCGTATACGATGGAAGGCAGAACATCGGGCAGATTGATCATACACAGTTCATTTTCCAACCAGCCCACGGTGCCGTCCAGCAGGCAGACCTGCCAATATGCGCCAGACTCCTGCCGGATATAAAACATATCTCCCGCTGCAAGTCTGCGCAGTACCGTACTGGTCCCATCCGGTCTCTCGTATAGCAGCATCACAGCCGCCCCTGCAAAGCCTGTTGAACCTTCCAACGGCAGTTCGAAGTTCTGGGGAACGCGGATGCCATCCCGCAGAACCGCATTGTCGTCCAGTGCTGCATTCCACATCGGTCCGGTTTCAGAGACCGGATCACTGACTTCCTGCTGCTGCCAGCTGACAGCCCGCTCTTCCACTGTGGGTTTCTGACAGCCCGTCAGAAGCCATGCGCATGCCATGGCCGAAAGGCACAGAAAATCACGTCTTGTTGTTTTCATGTATTTTCCGTCCCTTCTTCCTGCTGTTCCTGTGCCGGAGTTTCCGGCGCTGTCGGTGCCTTCGATGCGGTCTCCTGCTCTGCCGCCGACCCCTCCGGCGACTGCGTCGGCTGTTGTGCCGCCGGGGCAGTCTGACCCGCTTCCGTTGTTTCGGTCTGTGTCGGCTGCGCTTCCAGCAGTTCTTCCTCCGGCGGTTCGCCCTCGGCATCCTCTGCAAGATCGTCCTCCGGTGCCTGATCCCCAACCGGCTGAACACTGCCGCTGCCGTTCAGGTTGCTGCTAAGTGCGCCCTCCCCGAATGTGCCCGACTGACTGACGCCATTGATAAAATAGTAGCTTTTTTCATGGGAATGATCCCATCCCTGCTTCAGTTCACCATTTGTCCCAAAAGCATAGGGCTGGCCGTCGATCACACACCACCCGGTCATCTGATTTCCGTTGCCGTCCAAATAGCGCGTGCCCGCATCCGTTTCAACCCAGCCGGCCTGACTGACACCGTCCACAAAGAAATAATCCTTTCCATCGATCTCTGTCCAGCCCTGTGCCGGTGCGCCGCTGTTGTCGTAGTATTTCAGGACGCCGTCCGTTTTTTTCCAACCGTTCAGTCGGTTTTTGACCCGTCCATCGCTATCCAGCTCCCAGACCTTTCCGTCCTCCTGATAAGTACCGGTGCGCGGATGTCCGGTTTCGTCAAAGCAGTACTGCACTCCGTCCAGCATGATCCAGCCGGTATACAACTGGCCGGTCTCCGGTTGGAAATAGTAGTATTTTCCGTCTATCTTCGCTTCGCCCTGGGTGAGCTCTCCATCTGCGTTGGCATAGCCGACATAGCCGTTCTCTTCGATCCAGCCGACCTTCAAAAAGTTGTTGCTGCCAAAATAGTAGAGCTTATAGTTGATCTCATACAGCCCCTGCACACGGGTGCCGGTAGTCGGCGAGATATAGTAGCGATGCAGTCCTTCGCCGTGCCACCCCATAGTCTTACTCTGGATCGCTTTGTAAACTCCAAAAGCGACCCCTGTGAGCAGACACAGGCACACCAGTACTACACCGACGGCTTTCAGCGGCGTTGCCGCCCCTCTTCTGCGCGTATTTTGCGTCACGCTAAACCGATATCGTTTGATCTTCTGGCGTTTCATTCTCATCTTCCCATATAAAGATTCAGCCCCCGGTAGAATGCCAGAGGCCGAATTTCATGTTTAATAGGCGTCCTGTACCGTCTCTTTACCGTTTTCACGGTAGGTCGTCACAGTAAAGCCGTTGTAATACAGCAGGCCATCCTCGCCATCACCGATGCAGCTGGAAGCATACTCCGAACTGTTCGGCTTGCCAATAGCGGCATACAGCTTGGAAACGTCTTTGCCCACATACTTCAGGGCAGTTTCCAGGCTGGCAGTTTCTGCCGGAGCAGTCTCTGTAACGGGCTTGCTTTCCACAGGCTCCGTCTTTTCTTCTTTGGAGGAAGCAGCCGTCTCCTGCTTTGCAGGCTTAGATTTTGCCGCGGTCTCGGTCTTGGATTCGGCCTTCGACTCTGCCTTGGATTCCGCCTTGGATTCGGCCGGTTTCTCCGATGCTGCCTCGCTTACCGCAGAAGAAGCTTCAGAAACTGCCTCCGAGACAGCCTCGCTTTCCGGCACAGCCTCCGACGAAGCAGCCTCCAATGCCACAACGGAAACCGATTCGGATTCCACAGCCGAGGAAGCGGTCGTTTCTGCTTTTGCACCGCATCCCGATGCCAGAAGCATCGCACCGCAGAGCACTACACCCATCATCTTATAGTTTACATTCATTTTGTTTGTTCCTTCTTTCTATTTTTTCAGTCAGTCGGCCAGGGCGCAAAAGACCCATTCACCGTCCGACAGAAATGCTGCTTTTAGTTGCTGCTCCCGCACATTCTGCGGAAGATACGCCGTAAACGGCTGTGTTCCCTCTCCGCAGGGGGAAGCTTCGTAGGTTCCGGTCTCTGCCAGAATGTAGATCGGAGAGTCGTCGTCCACACGCTGCCCGCTCAGATCGCCTGTCAGGCAGAAAGTCCCCTCCATTCGGCTGTCCTTCCGTTGTGCCTTCGCACTTGTACCGGTATCCGCTGCCGGGACTGCCGTGCGTTCCGGAGCAGGCATTTCCGGGGCGCGTTCCAGCAGCCAGTTCAGGTTGCGTTCCACCAGTTCCACCAGCAGCACATCGGGCTGCTCTTCTGTAACAGCCGTCAAAAGGTAGGGCATATTCCGGGAGAAACAGGCGTTGCCGTAGCTCTGTGCCAGAAAAGGATGCAGATTGATGCCAAAGGAATCGCGGTATACAAAAATGCTTCCGTCTGCCGCCGAATTTTCCGTGTGGATCGTGATATCATCTGCCGAGTGGAATTTTTCGTCATACTGATAGGTAAAGTCGTATGCCGTATCCTGTTCCGTCTCGTTTCCGGCAGGGTACACCATCTCATACAGGTCGCCGGTATGCGGGGATGTTTTTCCATTGATGCGGGAATCAAACTCCGCTTCAGAGCCTTTCAGTTCTTTCAGCAAAGTCTGTGCTGCCAGCTGTGCACCCCGCATATTCCAGTGGCTGTCCCGACGGTAATACAGCTGCTCTTCGTGGTCAGACAGTGTTTTGAACAGATCTACATACCGGACGTTCTGCTGCTCCATCTGCTGCTGAAGCAGTTGGGCGTTCCGTACGGAGGCTGCCGTATACCGTGCCGGCATCTGACCGCCATACAGGGAATTTTTATTGGGTGCGATGGTAAAGCAGAACCCAATGCCGTTCTCTTCGCAGTATTCCTGCATCAAACCCAGTACATGAGCGGCCGCATAACTCTGCCGGGCTGTAAAGAGTTCTGCGCCGGTATAGTCCGCAAGAGTGCTTTTATAGAACAGCCAATCGTCTTTTCCCAACAGCACACTGCTGCTGTCCAGCGTTTTGAGCACGGTTCCGGTAAGCTGATCGTTCAAGGTGATCATCTCATGACGGAGCCCGAAATGATCCGCAAAATAATCCGAAAACTCATTCAGGATACCGGTATTGAAGCTGCCATCCTCTTTCCGTAATTCAGGAAAGGATGCAAGCTGCTCATTGCCCACCGCTTTTTCCGTCTGCCAAGGCATCACAGCCACAGGCAAAATGCAAATTGTGGCAATGACCCCCACAAACAGGATATATCCTAATTTTTTCACTTGCATTTTTCCACCTCAGAACTGGAAATAGATAAAAGGCACATAGGATGCAGCCGACAGATGCAGGATATCCACCAGCAAAAGCGCCAGCGCCCCTGCATAACTCAGTGCCTGAAGGCATGCATACACGCTTCCGGTCTGCTGCTCTGCTTTACGGCAGACCAGCGGCAAAACCGGCGTACTGCCCACAAGGCCAACCGCCAGTGCAAACAGGGTCAGCGGGGTCAGACACTGCGCCAGCAGCAGCCCTGTCTGCGCAGAGGCAGAGCCCCCGGAAAGCATGGCTCCTATCATTGAGAAGGCCTGCCCCATGTTGTCTGCACGGAAGATCACAAAGCCAACCAGCACCACAAGCAGGGTGTACAAATGTTTCAGCACCGCACACGCAGGGTTCTGCCCGCCTTTGCCATGTTTTTCCAGCCCGAACAGCTTTTTAACGGCGTCCTCTGCCACGATAAAGAAGCCATGCCACAGGCCCCAGACGATAAAGGTCCAGTTTGCACCGTGCCACAGCCCCGTGCAGAAAAACACGATCAGCTTGTTCCAGTAAGTCTTTGCCTTGCCCTTCCGGTTGCCGCCCAATGGGATATACAGGTATTCCCGGAACCAGGTGGAAAGGGAGATATGCCATCTGCGCCAGAATTCCTGAATACTGGCCGAGATGTACGGATAATTGAAGTTTTCCTTGAAGTGGAACCCAAAGCACAAGCCCAGGCCGATGGCCATATCGCTGTACCCGCTGAAGTCGAAATAGATCTGCATCAGATAGCACACCGCGGCCAGCCAAGCCGTCCGGCTGTCCAGCACAGAGCGGTCGGCGTTGTAGATCAGCGCTACAACATTGCCGCAGATATCGGCGATCAGCAGCTTCTTGCTCAGGCCCACAATAAACCGGCGCAGGCCTTTTGCCAGCTGCTCCAGCGTATTTCGGCGGCTATGGATCTCATCTGCCACGTCCTCATAGCGGACGATTGGTCCTGCCACCAACTGTGGAAACAGCGCAATGTACAGCAATACATCCCGGAAATGGGTGCTCTTCAGGCGTTCATTCCGGTATACGTCGATCACATAACTCAGCCCTTGAAAGGTGAAGAACGAGATGCCCACCGGCAGAACGATGGAAGGCACCGGGATCGTCACACCCGGCAGCCGGTCTACCGTCTGTACCAGAAAAGTCAGATACTTGAAAACACCCAAGATTCCCAGATTAACGGCCACAGCGGCATAGAGCACGCTCTTTCGCCCGGAGACGAACAGACCGGCCAGATAATTGCAGAACACAGAGAACAGCAGCAGCAGAACATACCACAGCCCGCTGAAGGCATAGAACAGCAGACTGGCTGCGACAAGCCAGAGATTTTTTGCTTCCCGCCCGGGCAAAAGATAATAGCATCCCAGCACGATGGGTAAAAACAGAAACAAGAAAATTACGGAACTAAAAACCATTTTTCGGCTACCTCAGCAATCACGGAAACTGGTAGCTGAACACCGTTTTATTCAGCGGCATTTTATACATATTATATTCTGCATGGCCGTATCTGCCGGCACGATAGCCCCACTCCAGTTCCACATCATAGATATAGGGGACTCCGTTCTCGCGGATCATGACCCATGCATGGTCCGAGTCCTTGCGGCCCACACCGCCAGACACTACATAGGCATCGTAGCCCAGCCGCCGGGCCATATAAAGGAACTGGCCTGCAAAGCAGTAGCAGTTGCCCTTTTTGTGTTCAAACATGAACAAAGCGCTCTCTTCTGCCCAAGCCGTTGTACCTCTTGCCTGATGCGGACGGGCAAGGTATGCGCCGTGATCCCGGACATACAAATAGGCGGCGCGCAGCTTTTGCGCCTTCGTCATGCCAGCGTTTGTGCACGCAGCCAGCGCCTGATCCACATAGCTGTCCAGCGTTGCATTGCCAGAGGTATAGCGGCCATTCGCATCAAAAGTAAGGTATCCTACCGCGCTGTTCGTCAGGAACGAGCCATCCTCTTTGACATAGTACATTCCTCCGTCGATCTCGTGCAGACCCTTGGCGTACCGATCGATGGAATAGCCATTCTTCGAAACATGATACAGCTTGCCGTCAATCGTCACAAAGCCAGCGGGATAGAGATCAAAGGAACCGCCGGTCACCGACACATGGCACAGCACGCCGTCTACCACCACAAACCCGGCGGGATAAGGATCGATCACGCTGCCTTCTGCCGACACATGGTACACAGCGTCTCCGATTTGCACAAAACCGGGCTGATAGACATCCAGCTGGCCATCCGTATAGTGGTACAGCCTGCCGTCCTGTATTTCAAAACCGTTTTTCCGGAACAGACTTTCCTGACTTTCTTGGCCTTCCTGCCCGGCGGATTCGTTTTTCTCTGTGTCGCCCGCCAGCAATTCCAATAATGTCTTGATACAGTTTTCCTCTTCCTGTGCCGGTGCGTCACCTGACTGCACCGCGTATGCAGTCGGCACCAGAAGCATGGCCGACATTGCAAGAATAACAACTGTTACACTAAGTTTTTTCAGCATTTTTCATACCCCTTAATCGATTGATTTTTATTGATACTCGTTCCAGATCTGTTCCTTCAGCTTTTTTTCCTGCCTGCGCAGGATCCATGCCGAAACGACTGCCGCAACAGCCGAAAAGATCATACCAACGATTCCAACCACAAAAAAAATCTGTCCGGTAGACACAGGTATTCCCTCCTTATTTGAGCCATCCGCTGGTGCGGAGCTGGTCGATCAGGTTTTTCAGAACTGCCATCTGTGTATCCTCTGTTCCGTTTGCCTGTGCCTGTCGGTATTTTTCCACTGCAGAAGCATAGCAGTTTTCCGCCTGACGGTAATCTCGCTGTTCTGTCTGCTTGGCGCCCTGCCAGTCGATCAGAAGATAGGCCATCTGCATATCAAAACGATAATCCGATGGATACTGCTCCTGCAGATCTTTCAAAACCTTTTCAGCTTCACTGTACTGATCCAATGCCTGCAATACAGTTGCCAGATTCAACCGGGTGGCAATGGTATCGTAGCCGCTGTCCACCAGTTCCTCCAGCAGCTGCTGCGCTTCAGCATAGTATTCTTCTGCATTTTCTTTGTCAGATGCTGCCTGCTGCATCATAAGATCCGCAAGCATCTCCTTTTGAAGCACAGCCTGACCTTCCGGAAGATTCTGGCATCCCTGTTTCAGAATGCGCACAGCCTTTTCCATATCGTCCTGATTCAGCGCTGCATTTGCGGCTGACAGGTAAGCATGGCTCAGGAGCTGCGGGTCCTCCACCTCATTGAACACTTTTGTGTAAAGCGCAAGTGCCTGATCATAGTTCTTTTGCAAGGACAGGATTTCTGCCGCAACCAGATCACAGTCACCGGAGGAAGCGCCTTTTTTCTGCAATGTATCCAGCTCCTGCTGCGCCTCTTCCAGCTTTCCGTCATTGGCAAGTGCAATAGCAAGACTCCGATAGCTTTCATTGCCTGCTCCCTGTAACCGGACGGCCGCCTGCAGTTCCAGCACCGCATTGGCGTAATCCTTCAGTTCAATGTAGCAATTGCCCTTGATGAAATGGAGCTTTTCCACCGATACGGAATCCATACTCTTCTCTGTCAGATTTCCAGAAGAGATCGCGCTGTCCAGCTGATCGATCGCACCCTGATAATCACCCGTGCGATACAGCAGCGCCGCCATCTGCAGATAAGCATCCGTCCGCCCTGGCTGCTGTTGGATCGCATTCTTCAGCAGCTGCTGTGCTGCATTATAGTCCGCATTTTGTTCTGCCTGTTCTGCCTGCGCCAAATTCAGCAGATACACATTCTCGCGTTCGCTCCGCATCCGCTCTGTCCCGTAGTAACAGCTGTATGCGCTCGCCGCAAAACAGGCCGCAAGTGCCAGCGTGATGACACGTTTACGCACCTGATAGTTCTTGTAGTTGCGGTCCATCTGATCGATGTTTTTCAGCGCGCGCAGCATCTCCGAGGCCTGACGGAATCGCTTGTTCTGCTGCTTCTGCATAGCGCGGACGATGATCGTCTGCATGGAGCGGCTTATTTTGGGTTTATGCGCTCCCAAAGGCGTTACGTTCCCAAGCGATTTTTCCGGATTGTGGCCTGTCACCGCAAAATACAGGGTTGCACCAATGGCATAGATGTCTGTTGCCATGGAAACAGGGCCGTAATCCACCTGTGGCTCCTGCGTTTTTTTCTGCTCCTGCGACGGAAAGTTCTGCGCAGGCATCACGGCTGTTCCCGTCCGTTCTCCCCGCGTATTTTCCTCCATCAGGACCGTTGCATTGCCTGCTGCCTGTGCTCCCATAGGGATCGTTGCATTGCCTGCCGCCTGCGTTCCCATAGGAACCGTTGCACTTCCGGCAAACTCCGGCATCGCTACCGTCGGGATCTGCGGTGCAGATGTTGTCTGCGCATCTGCTGCCGTTCCATATTGTTCTGGGGCTGCGTAACCGTCCGTTACCGCAACTGCTTTTTTGTCTCTTCGGAAGATCAGCGAGGTGTTGAAATCGATCAGGCAGATATCGCCGCTGTTTGTGATCATCACATTGCCCGGCTTGATATCGCAGTGAATGATCGCAGGCTTTTCGCTGTTTTCCTGATGCAGATACTGCACCACTTCACACAACTGACACGCCCAACGGTAACATTCCTTTTGCGTCACCGGGCCATTTTGTTCCACATACTGTTGTAGATTCTGGCCGCTGATAAGATCCATCACCGTGTAAATGCAGCCATCGTTTCCATACAGCACATCGTAGATCCGCGGCAGATACTGGTGCTTCAGGTTCTTTAATATCGTGGACTCATTTTCCTGATTGATCTCATGCTGATATTGAAGCTGCGTCCGCTTGATAACGACATCCAGGTTCATTCCCTTTTTGTGCGCCACAAAAACATCGCCTGTGCCGCCAAGATGGTTCAGCACCCGGATGTTTTCATAGTCCGGATTTGTAAACCCCAGCATAACATTTTCGCTCACACGATTTCCCCCAATTTCCGATCGTATTCTTCCGGTGCCGCTTCTCCCGAAAGCCTTGCCCACACCTCGATCCATTCCTTTGAATCGGATCGCAGGTTTTCCCGGTCATCCCACCGCAGCGCCAGCGCAGTGATATTGTCCGTCTCACCGCTGCTCCGGCAAAAGGACACCGCCTCCTGCAATTGGTGCTGAAGCTGTTCCCGGGTCTTTGGTTCTGTCAGCATCCAGTGCAGCTGCGCTTCCGTCAGCTCGTGGCAAAGCCCATCACTCCCCAGAAGGACAGCCCCTTTCTGCGGGCGCTCCGTGCTTTGGAACACAGGTTCCATCTGCCCATAGCCAAGGCATTGCAGCAAAATACTGCTGCGCCGGTCTGTCCGAGCCTCCTCCGGCGAGAGACGTCCGGCTTCCATTTCCTGAACTGCCAGTGTCTGATCTTTTGTCAGCTGGAGCAGCGCCGTTCCGTTTTCAAGGTAGATCCTGCTGTCCCCCACCTGCACCAGATACAGCCTGTCCTGTGTCAGCAGAACCGTTGAAATCGTAGTGCCCAGCTGCATGCCGTTGTTTTGCGCATAGGAACAAAGTTTTTGGTGAAGTTGTTCCAGCATTTTGTGCCAGGAAATAAAAATGTTTCTTTCGGTCAGATTCGTCCGCATCAATTCCGGAAGCTGTTGATCAAACCAGTTTTCAAAGCAGCGGACCGCTCCAGTGCTTGCAAGTTCACCGAATTGCAGCCCGCCCATTCCATCGCACACTGCCAGCATGGCAACAGTCTGCTTGCCAAAGTTGGCGATCCGCGCACAAAAACTATCCTGATTGGAAGTACGCACCGCTCCCTTGTCGGTTATATGTACCAACTGCAACGCCATATCAGGAGCCCGCCACTACGCTGAACACGACATCTGCCATCCGGATGGTATCACCCGCATGGAAGCGCACCGGCTTAGAAGGTTCCAGCCGCTGTTCATTCAGGTAGGTGTGATTCTGCGTGTTGTTGTCCACAATGTAGTAACTGCCATTTTCGATCAGAATGTAGGCATGGTCGTTCCCCAGATAGCAGTTTTTGGTGTGGACGGTAAAGTCCACCACGTCCTCTGCCCGGCCGATGTGGAAATTGGTATGCGTTACATGGACGTATTGATTTGTATCCTTCTGCACAAGATACAGCTCGCTTTCCGCTCCCGAACCGCTTCCCATAATGGTCGTGCGGACATTGCCACTGCCCTGACCGCTGGACAGGACTACCGTGCAGCCACCGGACGGCTGCTGCGGCACATGTTCAGGAGCTGCAACAGCGGCTTTATGCACCGGCTGCTCCGGAACAGGCGTTTCCTGCTTGAAAGGATTTTCATGCTCGGGCTGGCTGGCTTTTTTCTTATCCTTTTTTCCGCCAAACAGCCCAAGGAATCCGCCGCTCTTCTTTTCTTTTTTCTCTTCTTTCTTTTCGGCCTTTTTCTCGGTCGTGGAAGGTTTTTCTTCCGGCTTGTCCTCAGATGTCACAGCAAACGGATTATCCGCCGTGTTTTTTGCAAAAGGATTGTCCTGCTGCTTCCCGGTCTCCGGCACATCGCACGGCTTCGGCTGTTCGATCTTATTCGGCTGCGGTTTTTCTACCGGTTCAAAACTGTTCCCCGGCTGCTGCACGGGTGGCACCGGTGCAGGTCTTACCGGCTCTTTCTGAACCACTTTCGGCTGAGGCTGCGGAGCCGGTTGCTCCTTCAGCAGCGGTTCCAGTTCTGCAAAGGTAAACTTTCCTTCATACAGCAGCTGACGCGACAGAACATTGACCACGCGGCTGTCCTGTGACATCTGCTGCCCCACCAAACGGAACACATAATGGGTCAATTTCATCGGATCATAGTTCGACTGCACCACCTGCACCGGACGGTACAGGACATACGCCCTGCCGGTGGCATCCAGATAGACATTCTTCGGGTTCAGATCGATTTTGTGCGGGTCCAACAGATACTCATCGCATTCTTTTTCTGCCTTACACAGTGCAAGGAAAAAGTTGCGCAGCCGCGTTTCATGCTCCAGGATCCGCGCTGCCTGCTCCAACGGCGTCAGACCAGTGATGTTGTACAGAAGCCGACAGCCAGCATTGATCCACTGAACACTGAGGGGCAGCAGCCCGCTAATCTTATTGGACACCAACATCCCATGATCGACCGGGTCCAGTTTCTCTGCCGTTCCCAGCATCGTTTCCAGATAGGTGGCATTTCCTTGCGTGATAATGGTGTATTCCTCCATAGTGCACAATCCTTTCCGCAAATTGTATTCTGTTTTTCCTTACTTCCAGAGACGACAGCAAACCTTTTGTGTGCTTTCGAACTCGCCGAAGTGGAACATTTCGATGTAAAAGTTCAGCCGTATCGTATAGGCAATCTGTATGGTCATGTCCGTACTGGACTTTTCGGTTCCCTTGAACGAAATCCCGTCCAGACCATTGACAACGCCATAATTTTTTAGCAGCTCGTTCGCCTTTTTTTCGTTTCCTGCAAGATATGCTGCAAACCGCCTGCGTGCATTCTTTTCGGTTTGCGTCTGCAGCTTGATGGTTTCCAGTTTTGCGATCTGCTTATCGTTTTCCTTCATATCTTTAAACAGGAATGTCTCCAGCGAAAAATCTGCCGATTCATGATAATCGCTGCTTCTATCTCCGTTTATCAGTGTGAAAAGCCAACTCGGCACCTGCTGCAGCGTTCCGGTTGCAAAGGTCGTCTGATTATAGTTCTCCAGTGCAATGCTCTGGCACGCTTCCTGTGCAGCATGGGCGATCATGCTCTGCGCTGTAAACATCTGTAGGATACTATAAAGTGCCAACATCACGATCAAGAACAAGGTAAGTGAAATGCATGCTTCCAGTGCCATTACACCATCCTGCGCTTCCTTGATTCGGGAAAGCAATCCTTTCATTTTCTCAATACCCCCGATAGATCATGCGGCGAACCGACCAACTGGTTTTTCTGGACAGCGTAGGCACCGGTAGCACGTTCACAAATTTACCGCTGACATCTGCACGAATTGTCGTATATGCTTTGTCGATATCAAACTTTCTCTTTTTTCCGCCGATCTGTTCTTCCAGCGTATACTGCGTGTTGTTCATCGTATTATTGCGGTTGGTCTGCTCCATCTGAATAATATCCGCAAAACGATTCAGCAGTTCTGACTCATTGTTCCAGAAGAGCAGCAGCATTATGAACATATACTCACTGTAATCAAATGTCCGGATACTATCCTTATATTTCTTGGGATCGATCAGCTTGGTTCCCTCTTTTTTTTCTCCACCGTTGGTTGTGGGCACCAGCGCTGTATTATTATCATAGGGGACCAGCGCAGTGCTGCCACCGGCATAAGGAACCAATGCCGTACTGCCACCGGTATAAGGAACCAATGCCGTACTGCCAGAGTTATTCTCCGTTGACGTATTCAGATTTTTAAGTTTATTCAAAGCTCCGTTCAGGTCTTTTTCCGCATTTTTGCTTGTTGTCACTTTCAAACTCGTCAGCTTATCGATTGCTTTGACAAGGCCGGAAGGTGTAACGTTCAAATCATCATCCGTCTTGAACAGTGCCACACTGTCACCATTGCATATGCGTATCGCATCAATCACACCGTTTGCATAGGAAAAAACGATTGGCATAAACATCTCTACAACTGCCGGCATGCCGGGAACCGCAGCGCAGGCCGCAGCAAGCGCAGATGTAGCCGACTTTACAAACGCATTTGAAGGCACTTTTAAAAGGCTCATCAAAAAATGCAACAGCAGCAGACGGTTATAGGCGGCTTTCTGGTTTTCTTTCTCGCTCATTTTGCCAAACATCACATATTCCAATTCTGCACCGCAGAAAGAATATCCTGTCCGGCCGCCAATATCGACCAACCCCGCTGTCACGCCATCTACCAGTTTTTCTCCCAACTGCGACCATTCCGTCCCGGAACTGGACTTGTCAACTGCCATCAAGCCGCCGCAGCTGCTGTAAGCCTGACCGACCAGAGACGACCCACTGCTGTAGTTCACTCGATTAGAAAGGCTGTATGCCAAATAGCCTTTGAGCAAAAAGCCTTCGCTCATCTTCTTTCCAATCTCCGTCATTGCCGTAAACATATTGCCCACGGAACTGACCTTGTTTTTTAGGTTTTTGGTAACCGCAATCAGCTTTTTAAAGATATTGTTGGATTTGAGATCCGGGTCTGTCTCTGTACTGGTACTATCCATCGAATCCGACCCATAGCTGCTGAACGTTCCGTCATCGTTCTGCACTTCCAACCCCATACTGTACAAATTTTTCTTTGCCAGTTCCGCATCCGAGCTTTCATATTCCGAATCCAGCGAATATTCTGCCAGACTCCGTTTTTTGCCGGAAGGCAAGCCACCGAAATTATTTGCATAATAGGTCGTGTCGATCTTGCTGTCCAGTTCAGGATCATAGGAGGCATCTACATTGATGATTTCAATCAACGCTTCGAGTGTATCACCAGATGTGGAGCCGAGTGCGCCGCCTTCCACAGCATTCTTAGTCTCCTTCCAGAGATCATTGAACTTTTTGGGGTCTTCGAACTTGGAGATATCTGTATTGTTCAGTTTCCCCTTGATCTTATCGATGTCATCCGAGGTGATGTTGTCAAAGTTTATCTTATCCAGTTCTGCAATTTCATCATGCAGGTCCTGGAGCGTACCCTTACACGCTTCAGAATTATAATCCTCTAGCGTATCCTTCACCTCATCGCTGCGTTTGGCTCCATCAATCGCCGCATCTGTAATTTTCTTTATATTGTCATTCCTGTTCGTCTTTTCCTCCAGTTTATTGCTCACACTGGACATATTGTCCTTTTCATTTTTTGTAATCCAGTCTTTTTTGCTCTGTTCGTCAACCTTTTTCTTTTTATCAGTTAGTTCTTTGTTTATGCTATCATTTGTCAGGTCTCCAAACGTCGTCACGTTGCCTATGATAGCATCTTTTGCAGACGCCTCCTTATCGACGGCAGTATCCATTTTTTCTGCTAGTTTTGAAATATCCTGACTTTCTTTATTTACCGTATCCCGGTAGCCGTCTCGCGCCTCTTGAGCCTTCTGAATCAGATCTTCTTTTTCTTTATCCCACTTTGCTGCACCTTCTTCATCCTCTGGGCGTGGTGTATCCAGATGCTCCTTTAACTTGGTCATTGCCTTTTCAAAGTTGGGGTAATCGTCCTTGTATTTTTTGGTAGAGGAAGCCACTTTGTCCATCTGTTTTTTGGCTTCCTTTTGCGCATTGTAAGAATCCAGTCCACCCTGTAGGCTGGATTCAATAGAAGTAAGCATCTTATTAACGTTTGAAAACGTAGTGCTGTAAGATTCCAGTTGGCTGACGATATTGGTAAAATCACCAACATCCATCACGACCTTTGCCGGAACCAGAACCTTTGCCAGTTCCTCGATCTGCTGACGCATGATCGCCACATCCGCAAGAGGATATACGCCTTCAGCCTTCGTCCCCGTCGACCGAATGGAAAAAGAGCGCGTATCCTGCGTGTCCTGCTTTTTCAAATACGCATCAAATTGCCTTTTGATATCAATATTCTGGTCAACTGCAAGCAGACCAAAGCGGCTCATCAGGTACGTATCATTCTGTGCCAGCACCGAAACCTCGCTTGCGCCAATGGAATTGTCCAGTCCACGGTATGCATTCTGAAAGCGGCCTACCTCCGCAAGGATCGCCGCCACAGAATAAAACGGCACCAACAGCAGCACCAGCAATATGGAGATCATACCCTCTGTCCGCTTTATCAGCGTCTCTTTTGTTCTTTTTTTCAGGTTCATAGGGTTCCTCTTTTCCGTTCTGTTTCAACACACCGCAGCCAGTCGTTTTTCTGCACGTTTGCACGGTGGCCCTTACATCCCAACGAGACAGATTTCTCAAAATATGTCCTGCATCCACTTTGCAAAGCTCTTGATCAGCTTTATGCTTTTTTCCAGCGTTGTAACATATTTGGATCCTGCCCCAACCCCAACCGCATCTTCAAACGAATCGACTGTTTTAATAGTATAAATATAATGCTGGATATCCAAGCACACTGCACGTCCCGTTGCTGTAAATGTACGGTATGGGCTCTGGCCGAAAAATTTCATTGCAAATCCGAAGGGGATTTCATAATTTGCCGTCACAGTCACTTCCACATGGCGTTGTGCAACCGTATCGTAAACCGTTTTTGTCTCAATGTGCATCCCTCGCGCCTGCGTAAAGCCGGTTTGCTTCAGCTGGTACTTTCCATATTTCTCAGCGCGGTTTGCATTAGTGCTCTCAATATCGCTCTTGCCGGAGTATCTGTACGGACTGAGCCCTGCCCGAATCGAACTGCTTACAAAACCCGTGATCGGATCCGCATACGGGTACGCATATGTCTGTGCGATCCGGGAGGCCGTATCCGTTGCCACATACTGAACCGCCCAATTCTGATAAAGCAAAAAGCCATACGCCCAGATAAAAAACAGGACAAACAGCGTCAGCGTAATGACCAGCAGACCTTCAATGGCCTCCATGCCATCTTCCTGCATGTGCAAAAGACTTTGTTTCCACTTTTTCATGGCCTGTCCTCCGCGTTCAGCTGCGCTCTACACGCCAGCTCAGCATCTGCTGCATCTCATTGCCGTCCATCTTTGCGGGGCACTTTCCGTTGGCATCAAAATATCCCGCCTCATCCAGCAGATAGTCGATCACCAGCGTGCCGCTGCCATTGATAAAGCCCCACTTGCCGTTTTGGCAGACTGCTGCCACACCGCCGGAAAAGCTCTTTGCCTCATCGTACTGGGGTTCAATTGCCACAGTGCCGTCATTGGCAGCAAAGCCCCACTTCCCGTTCTTGGCAAAGGCAAGACCACTGCCGCGGTTCAGATCGACCTCATCCGCGTCCAGCGTTCCCTGCTGCTTACCATCCTCGGCGTACAGGTTCCACTTGCCGTTCTTCTTTGCAAGATATACACCGTTTACCAGCCAGCTGCCGTTTTCGGCAAGCTGGATCTCTTCATAGCTTTCGCCCTGCTGGGCACCGTTCTGATCCACAAAAATCCACTGGCCATCCTTCTGAACAGGTGCCTTTCCATTCTGGAACATCCCCGCAGCCTGATAGCCGTTCAGGTATTCCTTGCCGTCAATGTCGATATAGCACCAGTCCGAGCGATCCTTCAGCTGTACAGGGATCAAGCCCTGACCATAGCCGTTGGCCTGCTCTACCTGTGCCATAAAGCGGCCCACCATCAGGCTCTCGCTGAGCTGAAAAACATAGCTTTCGCCTTCATCATTGCTGCACAGCACCGCGGTGTCCTGCCCGACCGGGCCGACGAAGTCATAGTCCTGATCCAGCAGTTCTCCGTCCGCAGTACTGAACAGAACGTTCTTTTCGCCATCCCAGCCAAAGTAGATGCCGTCTGTGCCCCCTGACGTAACGCTGAGATAACCGGTGTTCGAAACATCACAGGCGTAATAAGCCTCGTTCCAATACTGCATCATGGTATCGTTGAAGGAGATTTTGGCTGCGTCCGCGCTCTTCAGCACATCGACCACTGTATCGTAATCGCCGTCCTCGTAATAGAGCGCTGCATACTTTTCCCAGTAATCGACGCGCTCCGGGTATGCTGCAACTGCCGCTGCATAGGCTGCTTCTTCGGTATCGCGCACATTTACCGTGGGCTTATCCTCGTAATATTCCGCGCAGACCGCCAGATACTCATCGTACAACGCTTCCGTGGGCTTTGCTGCAATGGCGCTCTGGTAGTTCTGCAGGGAAAGCTGGAACAGCTTTTTGCTGCGGTAATACTGCGCTGCTTCCACCGTGTTCTGCTGTGTTTTCACATTGTTCACGGTGTTCAGGCCCAAAATCGCCCAGCCAGCAATACAGATTCCCACAAGTGCCACCAGTGCTACAAGACGCGTTTTTTTCATGATTTACTCCTCCTGTGCCTTGATCAAAACATTCCCGTCAAAATTGTTACCAGATATCCCAGATAGAAAAAAGGGCCAAACGGCAGGCCGTCCTTGCGTGTTGCCTTTTTGCTGACCAGCAGCACAATGGCCGCCACCGCCGCCAGAACATGGGATACCAGTAAAAAAGTGAACGTTCCATATACGCCCAAAATCAATGCGGCCGCTGTGATCATTTTGATGTCTCCATATCCAACGCCGCCGCGTGACGCCAGCCGCACAAGGAAAAACACCACAAAAAACGCCACCGCTGCCAGAACGCTGTTGATTGCCATGGGCACAGCGTCCGTCCCGCTGAGCACAAAGTCCAGAACCGTGCACCCCGCAAAAACTGCCGCTGTGCACAGCACGATCCAGTTTGGGATTTTATGGCTCAGCGCATCGATATACGCTGCCGCAGCAAGCAAGGTTCCCAACAGCAAAAGCCGCAGTACATTGGGCAGATAGGTGCCCGCACGCAAGACCAGCATATATCCGCCGACAAAGCCGCCCGCTGCCGCAAGCAGCAGTGCTGCGTACCATCGGCTTTGTTTTTCCGGTTTAAGACCTGTTTTTTTCTGCGCGCCCCAGACTGCCGCAAGGTTCAGCCCGGCACCGCATACCGCAATGATCCATTCCATATCTTCACCACTTTATCATCAATTGAATTGCAAGCACTTTCCTATAAGAAAAAGTATCAGCGCCAATCCTGTAAGCATCAGCGATAAGTAAATATCATCCCGATCTTTTTTTACAAGTGCCCAGATGTCCATCAGCAAGATGATCGCTGCACAAACGATCGACACTTTGGGGTTATTGCCCCTAGCCAGCAATCCCCCCAGTACCAGGTAACTTGCAATTTTTATCTCTGTCGGCAATATATCCATTTTTGTTTTTTCTCCTCTATTCGTTTCCTTCAGGCTGTACCTGCGCCAAAGGGAGGTACAGCCCGCAGGAAACGAATCCTGCCCTGCAAGGCAGGATTCGTCCACACTCTTCTTAATCGCAGATACCTTTAACCGTTTTTACCTTTCGCTTTCAGAGAGCCCAATCCAGTACTACCGTTTCCAGTAATACTGTTCACCTGCTCTCCAGCAGCATCAGAAATTCTCTGTGCGTACTGCACCAGAATACCCACCAGCACCAGACCAACTGCCACCAGAATGATCGTCACGATGATGTCGAGGCCTTCGTCCTCTTCGCGCATCTTCTTCAGCTCGTTCTTTGCCATGTTGGCAGCAACCAGAGCCTTGATGTAGAGCTTGTCCATAAAGTTGTTCATAAGTAATTCCTCCTGAATAAATATTATATAAACAGCGTATCTGTTTATATTCTCTTAGATTGCCGTGCTCATGCCAGACATTGCCGCCACCATGATGATCATAATGACGCCCACCAGCACGATGGTGGTAGGTGCCAGCAGCTGTGCGGCGGCGTCATCACCACGGCGCAGCAGCATCTGCCGGCGCTGAGAGATCAGCTCGTCAGTCTGCTGGCGCATGATGGTGGTCACGTCCGAACCGCCCTTTTCAATGTTCTGGATAATGATGCTGGCAAACTTACGCACCTCCGGCGAACCGGTGCGGACACCGAAGTTATAGATCGCCTCTGCACTGGCCGTGCCGTTATCCATTTCGCGGCAAGCCTCCTGCATCAGGTCATAAATGATGCCCTTCTTGCTTTTGGCAACGATGTACCAGGCTTCCTTCAGGATCATGCCGCAGTTCATCAGCAGCGTCAGCTTGGACACCACGTTGGAAAACTCCACCATACACTCTTCGCTGCGCTTCTTGAGCTGGTTGCTCATCTCGTTCGCGCCGTTGGAATAGATGACCGCCACCATTGCCACACCGGCGATCAGCACGGCAAATACCATGTAGCCATCCATGAACACCGAGGCACAGAACGCCAGTGCCAGCACCAGCAGCGACATGGACAGGGTGCGTGCCCAATACAGCCGGGCCCAGTATTCCACAAAGCGTCCGCCGTTTTCCGGGTGCAGAATAGCAGATGCCGACATCATTTTTTTGCCGACTGCCGAGTTCATGGAAAATACAGGCAGCTTCTGCATGGCGAAGCCTGCCGCCCACAGCTCCTTATCGCTGAACTCCTTCTGCGGGACGCCTTCAATGCGCCAGTCCTCTTTTCTGCCCTGCAGAGTGAAAAGGATGAACAGTGCTGCCAGTGCCGTGCCCAGCGCCAGACAGATCAATTTTATAATCAGCATCTTTTCTCACCCCACCGCAATAATTTTCTGACCCCAGACGTAAGCCGCCGCAAACATGGCCAGTGCCGCTGTAACAGCTGCCACACCCACCGGCGAAGCCAGATTCTGGGCAAATGTCTCGTTGGCACTACGCATCAGAGCCACGATTAGCACCGGAGCCAGCATAATGATATTCAGTTCCATTTCGTTGGCGTGGATCTTGGCCTGGATCTCATCCTCCACTTCCATCCGCTCACAGATGATATCGTGGGTCTGGTTGATCACGCGGCTCATGTTGCCGCCGGGGCCGTAGCACACCTGAAACACATTATTGAAGTCTTGGATCTCTTCCACGCCGCTGCGCTTGGCAAAATCGTCCATCATCACGTCCAGCGTCACGTTGATCTGCTCTGCGCGGCGGAACTGATCCAGTTCCTTGGCAATCAGCGCATCGTCCGAATACTGCATGCACATATCGGTATACGCGGTATTGAAGGCGTCCCGCACCGTGCTATTGGCCGCCAGCGAAGCCGTGAGCGACTCCAGCATATCGCGGAACTGTTTGCGCAGCACATCGCGGCGCTTTTCCGCCAGCTTGCGGCTGCGCACCGGCAGGAACACCCTGCCTGCGATCAGGCCGACCACCACAAAGGCCACCGCATTGCTGATATAAGTCAGCAATGTGGGTGCGCCGTCCTCCTGGAACAGACCGCCATAGAAAAACTGACTTACCACACCGCCGATCAGAAATGCCAGAATGAAATACAGCACCTTTTCGCCCTGTGTCATCTCATAGTTGTGGTAGTCCAGAACCTTTTCGTTCAAAGGGTTGGTCGTCCACTGGGAAATCGGTTCCTTTTTGGGTTTTGCGGGCCGCTTTGTCTTTGGCTTTGCCGCGTTCTTTTCCTTTTTCATTGAATCGTTCCTCTCTGTTGCATCCTCATTCTCCGTTTATTTCCGCACCGGAGCCGGGATCTCTTCCAGCGTAAAGCCCGCACGCGTCCACTTATCCGTCTGGATCATGGGGTTTTCTGTGCGCACCAACGCACCCGAAACATGCTGCAATGTAGAATGTTCATCCTCCCGGAACTCAAACAACGGGTTCAGGCGGATGTCGCCGTTTTCATCCAGATGCGGAAGGATCTCGCTGACCATCATGGTCTTACGGCTGTGGTCGCGCAGACGGGACAGATGGATCATAATATCCACTGCGCTGGAGATCTGCTGGCGGATCGCTTTCAGCGGCAATGCCGCCTCGCCTTGCAGCACCATTGTTTCCAAACGGCTGAGCATATCCTCTGCCGAGTTGGCATGGCCGGTGGAAAGGCTGCCGTCATGACCGGTGTTCATCGCCTGCAGCATATCCAGTGCTTCTGCACCGCGTACCTCACCGACGATGATCCGGTCCGGGCGCATACGCAAGCTGGAACGGATCAGGCTCTGGATGTCGATCTTCTTGCTCTCGCCCGAAGACGCTGTTGCGTTACGGGTCTCCAACCGCACAATGTTTGGGATCTGGGTGATCTGCAGCTCGGCAGAGTCCTCGATGGTAATGATACGCTCATCGTGCGGAATGTAATTTGAAAGCGCATTCAAAAAGGTGGTCTTGCCGCTGCCGGTACCGCCCGCAATAAAAATGTTGTACCGTGCCGCTACAAGTTTTTTTAAAAAATTTGCCACCTCCGGCGTAATAGAACCATATTCCAGCAGCTTACTCATCGTCATAGGCTGTTTGGAAAATTTACGAATCGTAACCGTAGAGCCGCTCAGTGCAATGGGTGAAAGCACAACATTCACACGGCTGCCATCCTCCAGACGGGTATCTACGATAGGATTTGCTTCCGACACCTCACGGTGTGCCTTGCCTACGATCAGGTCGATGACCCTGCGCAGTTCCTGCTCATCCTTAAAGTGCTTGTCCACGCGCGTCAGACGGCCGCTGCGCTCCACAAAGATGTTATCCGGGCCGTTGATCATCACTTCGGTCACATTTTCATCTGCGAGGATGGAATCCAGCAGACCACCCAGTCCGCGGTACATTTTATAAATGCTGTTGACGATATCCATTTTCTGGATCGGAAGCAAATATCCGCCTCTGCCTTCCCGCTCCACCATGGATGTGATCGCCTTCAGCAATTCCTCGTCATTCATCCGGGTAGGTTGCAGCTCCCGGTTGATGGCGTCCAAAACCCTGCCTCGAAGCGCTTTCAATTCCTCTGTCGTCATCTGCTATTCCCCCACACTGTCAACTGTTCAGCTGCGAATAGACGCTGCTTGTACGCAGTTCCCGGACGATGCGGCTTTTCTCTGCATTCTGATAACGTGGGATCGTGCCCAGTTCGCACGCATACTTGGGAAGTTCAGCCTTATGTCCCGCAGAGCCGAACTTGTTGTAGATCACGCCTACACTGCCTTCGATCAGCTTCTCGTCCATGCTGTCGATCACCTCCAGCGAGGACAGCAGCTTATTTGTCTTTTCGTTGCCTGCCGTTGTGCTGTCGCTTACCACCACCAGCCAGTCCGCAAGGCGGATAGCCTGCAGCAGTGTCGCGGAAAGGTAGTTGTCTGTACATACCACGCACCTCTCGCACAGGCCGCTGACTGCTTGCAGCAAAACCTTCATATCATCAGAGCCGAAGTTCATAGCGCTCACCGGCAGGTCAAAGGGTGCAAAGGAGTACACGCCGGTCTCATCATCCTTGCGGAGCATACTCTGCAGCTTCATCTGCAATTGCCCCTGATCCGTGCCGCCCAGCTGCCGCCACATACCGATCTCGTACATTACATCGGTCAAAGAGCTGCCGCTTGCCCGGAAGGATTCGTTTTCTTCTTTCTGCTTCAGACTAAAATAAATGGTATTCCGCCCCTGTGCAGCCAGCGCAGCCGCGCAGCCCATGGCCACCGTGCTGCTGCCTGCACCGCCCGCACCGCCAAGGAACAGGCAGACACGCCCGTTTTCCTGTAATGCATATCTGGAAGTGCCCTTGCCGTGCTTGGACGCCAGTCCCTGAATCGCAAGGAAGATATTGCCAGCCTTCTGGAAGCGGCAGATCACGGGGTAGCCATCGCGCATCTGCTCGTGCTTATCCTCACTCCAGAACGCAAGCTCCACATTGCGTGCATACTCTTCCGGAGACTGCAGCAGTTCTTCATCCGCAACCAGCACGTCCATCCTTTTGCCGTATTCCATCTGTTGGCGCAGCATCTGTTCATTCGTAAAAAGATAGATCTCGAACTGCACTATTTCACTGGCGTGCACGCTTTGGTAATTTGCAAGCCTTGCAATATAATTCTCACTTTTGTCAAGCAGACCGACACGAACAATCATATTACCATCCTCACTGTTTTGTTCAATACCACATCATAATACTTAAAGATCGAGCAGATCGTAGAGTACCCCACTCTACAGCCACTATTCCTTTCTAAATTTTACAGCTAATTTCGCAATCGGTCAATGAAAAACACTCCAAAATCCAAATTTTTTTGGAAAAAATGTTTGACGCAATCGACAGTATTGCCAAAAACATGACAGTTTGATTGTATGCTCCGTCAAACAGGCCCATGAAACAAAAGGAATCGTATCGCCGATGCAGGCGTTGGGCGTGGATATTCAGACCATCCAGAGCATCGTAGGCCACGCC
>OIZF01000581.1_pt1 | contig 24779 bp, 29 predicted proteins | sample 1588471 | NCBI WGS metagenome assembly OIZF01 (sample SAMN03283279) | human gut metagenome | biome: human-associated habitat; material: feces | host: Homo sapiens | place: Peru | collected 2012
CAAATTCAAAACGCAAGCGTTTGTGTGAAAAAGCGAAGTTAAAGTGCAAACAAAGTGCGCGCAAAAGCGTGAGCTAGGCACTTAAAGCACAAGCAAGCACACACAAAGGCAAAATTCAGCAAAAGCTAAATTTCGCCAAAGATAAATTTGCGAAAGGCAAAGAAAGGATAAAAAATGGCAAAGCAAAATGAAAATTTGCAAAAAGACCAAAACGAGTTGCTCGCCTTTGTAGAAAAAAGCGACTTAGGCGAGCAAGAAAAAGAGCAAATGAAGCAAAATTTGCTTGAAATTTTTAAGTTTGAGGACGGGCTTGATGAAAACCTTGCAAGCCTTAAAGCCAGCACACAGAGCTTGCAAGAGTTTTTGGCAAATCTAAACGCTACACTATCAAGCGTTCGCCATCAAAGCGAGTATAAAGCCATAGAAACTCGTATGGCGCAAAGAGACAAGGAGTTTGAGGCTTTGCATAATCCAAGCAAGGAGAAGCAAGATGAGTATTTAAAGGCGAATTTAGCGGACTTAAAGGCGTTGAGCAAGGCAGAATTAGAGAGTGCGAAAGCTAAGCTAGAAGCCACGCGCAAGAAGATTGAAACGAAATTCGCTGGCAAAGAAAACGAGGCGTTAGAGTTTTCGCCAAAGTTCAAAGAGCAGATAAAATCGTTGTTTAACAACCCTAATGAAGGAGGCAAAAATGTCAAGTGAAAACACACAAGTGGTTGATTTCGTGCAAGTAGCCGATGAGGCGCTGAAAAAGGCTCAGCAAATGTCCCAAGAGACAAGCGATGGTTTTAATATCTTTGTCGTGGGCAAGTCAGGTGTGGGTAAATCCACGCTCATCAACGCCGTCTTTGGCGAAAAGCTCGCTAAAACAGGCTCTGGAAGCCCCAAAACCCAAAATATCAAAGAATACAAAAGCAAGGATTTTAGTATCTTTGACACAAAGGGGCTTGAATTAGAGGATTATGACTCGACAAAGGCGCAGATTGCTGAATTTTTAGCCCAAAAGCAGACAGGAAATGAGGACGAGCAAATCCATATCGCTTGGCTTTGTATCGCCGAGTCTGGCAGGCGGATAGAAAGGGCGGACATAGAGTTGTGGGAGCTGATGCAAAAAAACCACATTCCCTCTATACTTGTCATCACAAAAGCCGAGCAGGACAAAGACGAAAACGGCGAGCTGTTTTCGCAACTCGTCAAAAAGGAATTCAAAACAGAAGAGTTGCAAAGGGTGCGGGCTTTGCAGATTGAAGACGATGAGGGCAATCTCAAAAAAGTAAAAGGCATCGATATGCTTGTGAGTAAGACTTATTTTCTAGCCCCGCAAGCTAAGCGAAACGCCTTTGGGCGAAAGCAAATTTATGACAAGGCTATGCAAAGGCAGGAGCGCAAAAAACGGGCTGATTCTATCATCAACCGCTACACAGCAGCAGCTAGCACAGTGGCGGCAAGCCCTATACCTTTTAGCGATATAGCCATTTTGCTGCCTACACAAGCGGCAATGATAGTGCATATAAGCTCTATTTATGATTTAGAGCTTTCGCTAGAAAGTGCTAAAAAGCTTTCATTAGCCTTTGGTGTGGTCGTGGGCGTGGGCTTTGCGGCAAGGGCTGTGGCGGCAAATTTGGTTAAATTTATACCGGTTGTTGGCTCTGTGGCTGGCGGTGTTATCAACGCAGGTGTAGCAGGGACGATAACCAAACTAATGGGCGAAGCCTACATAGCCTACCTTGATGACAATGCTGAAAATCTCAGCGAAGCCGTGCAAAAGCTCAGCAAGGACATAATCGAGCTTTATATCGATAAGGTGAAAAAGTAGGATTAAATTCAAAAAGTGCCTTAAAGGTTAAATTTAAGGCACTTTTGAAAAGTGATGATTGAGAATTTATCGTATAAATTCTTAACAATTACTTTAAAAGGAGGCTGTTATGGCTTATAGATTTGATGAGGACTTGGAGTTTCTTCGCTCAATGAAAAGCGAAGATTTAAATGCCCTTGTAGAGATACTTACGGGCAAAGAGGGCGAAACGCGTTTTACTGAGGAGCTGACGACAAATCCGCTTTACAAGAGGTTTTACCCTGAGCATATCGAGTATATCGAATATGTAATGGCAGAGCTTCAATGCTACGGGGCAAATAGTCTTGCGACTATTTTTAGGGGTGGCAAGGGCGTGCTTTACAGGGAAATCCTTTGTAATGTGTGCGACAAGGCAAAGGTGAATTACAACAAAAATTCATCTGTGGAGCTTATCGAGCAGAATTTGCTTTTAAAGGTTTTGACTGATTCGCTCGAAAAGACGGATATGAACAAGCTGAAAGAACTCAGCAAAGACATAGGCGTAACGATAACGGATTTTACCAAACAAGGCGTTACCGCAGCTATACAAGCAGCAATAAAGGCTGGCGGGTTTAAATCCTATCAACTCGCACTCATAGTAGCAAATGCGGTGGCAAAGTCGGTTCTTGGCAGTGGTTTGAGTCTAGCTACAAATGCGACTTTAACAAGAGCTATGGGGATTTTTACAGGACCTATCGGTTGGGTGCTTACAGGGGCTTGGACCTTTGTGGATATAGCAGGTGCGGCGTATAGAGTAACCACGCCAGCAGTGATACAAGTGGCTTTTTTAAGGCAACTTAAAGCACAAAGAGACAATCATCAGTAAAGAAAGGAAAAAAATGACAACAACCAAATTCAACACAAAGGAGACGCTATGTCAGCATTAAATCAATGCAAAAATTGCGGTTTTGAGGAAGCGGGCTTGTTTTGTCCGCAGTGTGGCGAGCTTGTCGGTGGAGCTGAATTTAGCGACCAAGAAAGCTTGCAAAAAAGTGCGAGCGAGCTGAAAAGCTTTATCGCTTTGGCAAAGGAGCCAGTCCAAAAAGTGCCAGCACCAAATGAAAAGGTGCAGGATTGTTTTGACGAGATGAGTAAAATCAAGCATTTGCTTGAACTTTACGCCAAAGATGAGGCGGACGAGACTCAACTCAAAGGCTTTATCAAAGAGGCAAACAACTTTTTGAACCAAGATAGTTTTTTGGAAATCGCCTTTGTCGGCACGATAAATGCGGGCAAATCCACGCTTATCAACGCTCTTTTAAAGGCAGAGTATGCCAGCACAGCCGTTACGCCAGAAACAGCCACGCTTACGAAATTCAAGTGGGGCGCAAAGCCAGAAATGAAAATCAGCTTTTACACAAGCGCAGAGTGGGAAGAGATTTTTAAGGACGCAAAAGAAGGCACGATTTTTAGGCAAGACTATGAAACTATCGGTGCAGAGCAGTTTAAGGCTAAATTTATCGACAAAGAGCCTATTGTAGAGGAATTTAATGCCGAGAATTTAGCCAAATACAGCTCATCACAGCACGCTGAGCTTTTTTTCATCAAAGAAGTGCTGATAAGCTACCCCGAATTTCCTTATGAAAAAAAAACATAATGTTCGTGGATACCCCGGGGCTTGATGACCCTGTGCCTTACCGTTCGCAAATCACAAAGGACTATATCAGTCAAGCCTGAAAAGGTCTATGTGCTAGGCACTCGCTATGACAATCTCAACAAACCAAAAGAAGAGTGGGAAAAGCAAAAGGCGGAGTGGAGCAAATACCTCACAAACGCAAGGGGCAGTGGCGAAAAGGAGTATTCTTGCTATACCAAAGAGCTGGCAAACAAAAATATCATCGCTGTGTCTGCTTACACGGCTTTACTTTGTGAGCTTTACAAGCAAAAAACTTTGGACGATGAGCGTGTAAAAGAGCTAAAAAGCGTGTGCTATAAGATTTTTTCTGGCGATGATGACATAGACGCAAATTTCAACGCCTTGCTTGAATTTTCAAATGTCGGTGCTGTCAGCAAACGCATAGATGAGGATATTTTGGATAAGGCGCAAGATATTTACAACGAGGGCGTTAAGGTGCAGTTTAACAATCTCAAAAACGAAGTGAGTGAGTATTTTGCGGGCAATGTCGCTAAAAAACAAGAAACTTACGAAACTCTTGTTGGCGGACTTGAAGCCATAAACACCAAAATCCAAAGAGAACAAAACGAGCTAGAAAAACTGCAAAATGCTCAAAAAGAGATAGAAAATATCATCGCCCAGTTTGAAACACAAAGCAAGGAAACCTTGCAAGGACTTGGTAAGCAAATCGAAGAGCTTATCGAGCAAAACGCATAAGGGGGTGTGAGATGGGATGGTTTAAAGACACTCTAAAAAAAGGTGCTGAGCTTGTTGGCAAGGCTGTTGGAGCTGTTGTTAGTGCTGTTGCTGAGGTTGGCAAGGCTGTTGTTAAAGGTTTTAGCAATGCTAACAACCGAGTGCAGGATTTTATAAGTTTGGACGAAACCAGACAAAGCGTGAGTGCTATCAACACAGCAGGCAAAAATTTTGCGAGGGATTTTGGCTCAAAGAGCAGTTACCGCAGAGAAACCGCAACTATCAGTCAAACCAAACAAATATACGATGAACTTGGCAGTTTCAAAAACCTTGCGACAAGGGAAAGTAGGAATTTTGAAAACGCATTTTATCGCATAGGGCGAGATTGTATCGATGATTTGACAGAGGGTTTGATGAGCGATGAAAGAGATGATTTTGTTGCCTCGTGCAAGCAAGACCTTGACAAAATCAACGGCACTGTTGTTAGGGAGTTAAGCAGTAAGATAAGCCTAGATGATAGGCGGTGCTATGAAATTCTAACGCTTAGTGGTGGCGATGAAAAAGAAAGGCGAATGCAAGAATTTGTCTCAAACGCCACAAAACAAGCATTTAAAAAGCTTGGAGATGATTTTGCGCATAATTTAAGGGCAAATGTTGCAAGCGTCATTAAAAATTTACAACACAAGCTGGATTCGCAACGCCAAATGAGCGATAAGCAGTTAGCGTTTTTGCGCGATTACAAAGAAGCAAGCAGTATAGAGCAAAAGCAAAATGAGCAAGGCAAACTTGCCCTTGATTTAGCAAAACAAATCAAGCTTTTAAGCTTGATACAAGGAGAGTAAAATGACTTGGGCGCATATTGTTGCTGTCGCTGCACCTTTTGTCAAAGACATTAGCGTGAAGCTCACGCCCTATCTTAAAGAAATAGCCACAAAGGCTACACCCTATCTTAAAGAAATCGGTGTAGCCGTGCTTGTAAATGGGGCAAAAAGGCTTCAAAGCTGGCTTTTTAGTGATAACAAAAAGCTTGTCGTGCAAGAAATAGGGCAAAGCGAAACTTTTGACACGCAAAAGGCAAGCGTTGCCGAGCTTAAACAAAGGTTTGAGTCTTTAAACGCTTATAAAAACAAGGCTTTGCAAGGTGCTAACGAGAGCATTAAAAGTATAGCGAATGACTTTGAAAATATCTTTGAAAAATTCGGCGAGCTTTTTAAGGATATGGACAAAAATTTAGTTTATGATATGAAAAGAAACGCTACAAGGCATTTTGATGAGGCGATACAAACGCTTATTTGTCAAATCAGCACGCAAATCAGCTTTGACAACGAAAAGCTACAAGAGATTTTGCGCCAAACAAGCGGAGAGCAAAAGGCGCAAAATTTGGATAAATTCATCAACTCTATCAATGCAAACGCCTTGCGTAGCTTTCAAAACGAGCTTGAAAAGGGCTTAAATTCAGCCTTTTTGTTCGTAAGAAAAAGGCTCACAGGTAGGCTTGACACTATAAGAGTGATGAGCGAGCAAGGTGTGGGCTTTTTGCAAGAGTATCAAGGCATTACGGACAAACTTGGCAAAGAAAAACAGCAAATCACACTCGCCAAAGACATAGCAATGAATTTGGTGTGTTTAAGTAGCATAGTAAAGGAAGGTAAAGATGGAGAAGTATAAGCCAGATGAACTTGAGACGCTCATACAAATTATCAAATATGATAAGGCGAGAGGGAAAACATATAGTGATGCTGTTAAAATGGAATTGTCTTGGCAAAGAATGCAAAATTTAGGCTTTGTAATAAAGACAAATCATAAATGGCTTAATGACATTTTAATTGCAAACAAGGACAAAACTCTTGAAGAAATCATAAACCTTGTCAAAGCACAAAGACCTGATTTTGACATAGTTTCGTCGTTAAAAAGCAAATTAGAACCGATATTTCAAATGGAAAAATCGCCTTTTAAATTCAAAATTGATGAGATTGTTGAGCTAGCGTGCCTTTATGCTAAAAAGTTATACGCTCAATGGGACGGAGACTGGGAAAGCATAAACAAGGACGAAATATCTAAAAAAGTGCAAGAATACTCTGTGGCTTATTTCACGCCCAACAAGTATCATACTAGCGATTTTATTCAAGCATACGACTACTCTTTAAGGGTATACGCACAGGATTTGGGTAAATTTGTTTGTGATGAGATTTTTGCGCTTTGTCAAAAGCAAATCAACGCGCTTTTTAATCTCAACACCCACAAGCAAGCAATCAAAGAGCAAGAAAAAAGGCTCATCAACGCTCTTTTGCAAAAGGCGAAAATGAAAGCTATGCGTATCATCATCGCTAAACAATTCAACAAGCCGTTTTTAATGGTTTGTTCTCATTGTGGCTTTATCAAATACACAAGCATAATGCCAAATAAGCCACAATGCGAGCGTTGCGGGGCGTTAATGTCAAAAAAAGAACTATAAAAGGAGCAAAAATGGCTATCATAGGCGTGATACTTTTCATCGCAGGGGCGATTGTCGTGGCGGCGCTTTATGCTGTGGGTTTTGCTGTGCTGGGCTTTGGATTAGCGACTTTGGTGGTGTTTTACTATCTTGGCGCATTTTGGGGCGTGGCGTGGCTGGTGTTTTGCGTGTTTTTGTTATCTTATCTTAACAAAAACGACACAAAAAACGGGTAAAATAAACTATAAAAGGAGCGAAAATGGAACTTATAAAGTGGTTTAATCGCACAAGGGCAAAGGCAAATGTGTGGGGCTTTGGGGCTGGTTTGCTTTTGAGTAATTTTGGGATTTTAAAGGATATTTTCAAAGAGCTTTCAACGCTTGATGAGCGCGTGGCAAAGCTCGATGAAAACGGCGCAAAGCAAGAAAAAATCGACACATTTTTTAGGGTTGTTGAGCGCATAGTGCGCTACAAAAACGAAAAGCCGCAAAAGTTTGAAGAGCTTTTTGCCGACTTAAACGCCCTGTGTCAAAAGCGCAAAAACAACGCTGAGATTGATGAGTATTTAAAGGAAAAGTTTTTCGACTAATGTGCTATAATGTCTCGCAAAAAAAGGCAAAACGATGAAAGATTTACTCATCTTATACAACCCTTACTATCAAAGCAATGTCATCGAGGAGCATTTGGCGGTGCTGAAAACGCACGGGCAAGTGGCTTTTGGCAAGGTGCGCTCAAAACTTAAAGATAAATTTGGGAATTTGAGTGTGCAAAATGCGAATTTGAGCTTGAATTTAAACACAAATTCAAAGCAAAATTTAAATTTATCGGACGAAAATTTAAACAAAAATTCAAATGGAAGTTTAAATTCGCAAGGCGAGGATTTAAATTTATCAAGCGAAAATTCGGCTTTGGCGAGTGAAAATTTAAATGCGTCTCAAACTCCACTTTCTCGCCCGCAAAACAACTCTTTGCAAGCCTTGCAAAGCCTGCTTGAAAGCTCAAATTCACCTTTTTTGCAACTTTTTCTTACCGACTATGCGAGCTTGTATGTGGCAAAGGTTGTAAAGATTGCCGAAAATGCCGATGAGAGCATAATCCCAAGCTATTACAAGGACAAGAAATTAAGCGTGGAGGGCTTTTTCATCATCGAGGACTTGCGCGAGCTTGTGCGCAATGACTTTGTGAGCGTGCGAGATGAGTATTTGGCGAATTTCACCACGCCTGATTATGACAACCACACCTACGCGCTTTATGGCAACGCTTATGTGTATCCGCTCATCATCGAGCAAAAGCAGCATTTAGCATACTTTGAGAGCGATGAGAGGCATTTTCTGCAACTCTTTAAAAGTGCTGAATTTTTGCACCAAAAGCAAGTGCTGGCTGATTACACCTTTGGCAAGCAGTATTTATACGCTATGAACCCCGATAGTTTCGACAATCTCATCTACGCCGAGCTTGAATTTCACGCTTGCAAGGGCGATAGGCTTTATGATTTTAGCTCTGTGGTGCTAAAATACGCTAAATGCTTTGAAAGTGAGTGTTATTTGCTTATAAAAAGGCTTATAAGCGTGCTTTCGCAAAGAGACGAGAGCATTTTAAGCCTCACTTTCACGCAAATGGGAAAGAGCTTTGAGGTGCGAAGTTTGCTCACAAACAAAGCAATGCTTGGCACTTACAACCATCTCATCGACAGCTTGCTCAAAGCGCACATTAAAGAGCATTTGAGCGAAGAATTTGTCAATGTTTGCAGGAAACTCTCCAAACAAATCGCCTTTATCCAAAGGGTGCGAAACCCCGCCGCACACACAGAATGCACCTCTTTCGAGCAAGCAAACAACCTGCGCGCGCGACTTGTGGGCGTGGCGACTCAAAGCGTGCTTGTGATGATGATAAAAGCAAGAACACAGCTTTTGAAAGAGTGATTTAGGGGCTTTTTGCCTTGTTTAATGCGCTTTTAAAGGCTAAATTTATGGCTTTTTGTCTTGCTTTTGTTATTTAAAATAGGATTTTTCGCTACTTTTAAAGTGCTTTTGGCTTTCACGCCCTGCCTTAAATGCTGACTGAAAGGCTTTTATGCTTGCTTAAAATGTTAATTGAAATGGGTTTGTTGTATTTGAAAGCTTGTCGAGGCTTTTATAAACCCCCATTCAAAATCAAAGTCATTTCGCGTTTAAAATCAAAGTGCCACCTTTTTCGACTTTGATTTTAAACGCGAAATTTGCTATAAAACATTGATATTTTTGTTGGATTATGATATAATTCATTCTAATCAAGTGCTTAGTTCATATTAGTTATTAAAGGAGTTTCAATATGGAAACTTTAAACTATATAGAACTTATAGCAACCTTACTAAATTCGGTCATATTGTTTATGCAGCTATTTGACAAAAAGCAAGCATAGATTTTAGTCTTTTGGTTATTTGCAAATTAAGTTGAGTTGCTTAAAAGTGGCTCGGTAATAATCAAGTCTTCGCCTTTTTGGAAGTTGTAAAAATAAACTAAGCACTTGCTTTACGAAGACTTGTCTTTTTAAAGTCCTATTGCGTGCGTTACGCAGTGGGACTTGAAAGGGGGCAATGTCGCCACTTCTTTTTATACAAGACACCGTATTTTCGATGAAAATGGGCTTTTGTCCCTTGCTCTACTTTGCTTTTTGCAGGTTCATTTAAAAGCACTCAAAAGGCAAAGCGCAAATCACACAAGCCCTTCTATTTCAATACTTATCACACTTTTGCCACGCTTTGACAAAAGCAACTCGTGGTTTTTAAGAAAGGCAAAATTCATCAAGCACTCAAAATTATCAGCGATGATAAAAACACAAGCCTCACCGCGTAAAGAAACAAGCTCACTCATCACAAAATCAAGCTCATTTTCATCAACTAAAAGCTCAAAGGCGTTGGTGCGCTTAAAATTGCCCTTTTCAAGCTGTGTGTTGCCCTCCTCATCGGTGCTTACCTTGCTAAAATCTATCATCGAAATGCTGTTTTTCGCATAAAGCGTTGTGGCAAGGCTTTTGGCAACGCCTGCGATGATAGAGCCTATCTCAACCCTATCAAGCCCACTTGCGCGCACCCTAAAAATGCGACTCCTTGAAAGGCTCTTGCACTCATAAAAGATATCATACGCCTTGTCTTTTTCTACCCAATCCCCAAAAAAATACTCACTCCAAGAACTCACACTCTCATCAAACAAGCCCTTTTCAAAGCTTTCTATCACAGCACCGCTCGTGTCAAGGCACTCGATTATAAGCCTTTTTGCACGCACGCCGTTTAAGTAAATAGCGTTTGCGCTCATCGCTTTAAATGTAAGGTCTATTTCGCCCTGTGCGCTTGCTTTGGTGTTTAAATAGTAGTCAAAACACGCCCATTCATTGCTCACTCTTAGCTTTTGCCAGCTTTTATCATCGGCATTTGGCTTTATGCCCGTGCTTGCTTTTAAGGCTTTGTAGATAAACTTTTCAAACTCGCACTCATCATTTTGGGCGTAGGCTTTGCTCTCTTTCCACTCGCTCGCGCCTTTTTCTAAATTTGAGTTGATGATTAAAACCTCACTTCGTTTCAACACTTTCATTTAAACTCCTTTCACGCTCTTGCCAAAGCGGGCGCAAGTTTGCCATTTAAAAGCTCGTTTTGGTTTTCTTGGCTCACTCTTAAACTTTGTTTAAGTGTGCTTAAAATCGACAATAAGAGTTTTTCGCTCGTGTCGGCGTTATCTGTGCTGATTTCATCGAGCTTTCGCGCCTTGTTTAAAAAGGGGTCGATTAAATTCAGCTTTGTTTTGGTTTCGTCCTTTAAAGCCTCTTCATACTTTTTGCTCGCATCAGCCGCGCTCATCAAATACTCACCAAGTAAATTTATGCGCTCTATGGTTTGCGGGTCAAAGCTCGTTTTTAATGCCTCTTCTCTAAACGCCATAAAATTATCTATCGTTACATTTTCAGCCCCTAGCGTTTCAAGTATTCTATCCACTTGCTTGGCAGCTAAATCCGCTTGAAATTTAGCCGCCTCAACGCTTTTTCCCTCAAATTCTAACTTCCACGCCTCAAAGCTGTTGCCACTATCGACAAGCTTTTGCATATTTTCACTTAAAGCTTCGCCTACGCTTTTATTAACCGAGCTTGCATAGGACGCCCACGCGTTGTAAATAGCGTTTGTATCGACATTTAAGCCCGCAAGATACGCGTTGATAAAAGCCCTTGCGCCAGCATTTGCCACGCTTACATAATCGCCATAACGCCCAGCCGACACCGCGATTTCTTTTATACCTACGCCTAAATCCTGCAAAAACCACTCATAAGAGCGAAAGGCATTGCGTATATTGACAAGGCTTTGAGTGTCAGCAGCGTAGTATTCAGTCCATTCTTTGCTGCTTTTTCTCCACCATTTTTTTGTTGTTTGCTTCATATCAGCGTAAAGGCTAGCGTTTAAATCGTCCTTTGTGGCTTTTGCCCAAAGTTGCAAGCCTTGTCCTGTTTGTTCGAGTTTTGAGCCAAAGGCAGCAAAGCCAAGTGCCGCGCTCACGCCGCCCACGATACCGCCCACCACTGAGCCTATCGCCGTGCCGATGGGTCCTGCAAAAGAGCCTATCGCCGCACCGCCCCCAGCACCCGCAAGAGCGCTCGCACCGATGCCAGCATTTCGCCATTTATCCGCCTTGCTTGTAAAGCCGTCATTTACGGAGTTATAAACCATATTGCCAAAAGAAAAGCCCGTTACCGCGCCAGCCGCGACAGAGCCAAAAAGCTGCGCCCCGCCCGTTGCGCTTGCCTCACCCGCCACATTTGCCAGCCCACCCGTTGCGCCGCCACCAAAAAGCGATGAAACGCCCTCAATAGCTGTGCTAAAAGTCTTTGTGAAGCCTTCCATCACTTGCGAACTCATCAAAGCTTGCGCCATACTTTGCGCGAGTCCTTGCGTGAAACTTGTTTGCATAGAGCTAAACAAATCTTTGAAAAAATCCTTTGTGGAGCTAAATTTACCCGTCAGCGCGTTAGTGATATTTTCCTCCAACGCGCTGTTAATGTTGCTTTTTAGGTTTTCATAAGCTGCGCTATACTCTGCTATGTTTTTCATTTTCTTTTCGTGCAACTGCTCTTCGATTTTATAAAGTGCTAACGCTTGTTGCTCGGTGATTTCACCACTTTGTAATTTCTTTTGAATTTCAAAGTTTAGATTTGAGATGACCTTGTCAAAGCGCAGTTTTTCAGCGGCTAGCTCTTTGTCCTTGCCCTCTTTCATCAGCTCGATATTTTTTTCGCGCAAGTTAAATTCAGTGTCCCACCAGCTTTTAAGTGTATCAATTTGCTCTTTTGTGGATTTTTTAAGCGCATCAATGCCGCTTTTTTGAAAAGGATTTTGCTTTAAGCTGTCGTTGCCATCGGGCATTTGCGCGAGCGTTTCTATGCTTTTTTCAAGCTCTTTTTTGCCGTTTAAAATCTCATCGATTTGCAGGCTTATCATCGCGCTTTCATATTTATGCACGCCATAAATCGCCGCTCTTTCGCTTTCAAGGGCTTTGATTTCAGCCTTTATCGCCGCTAGCCTTTCTGTGCTGCCCCCGCTGATGACACTTGTGAGCTTGACCCAGCCATACTCGACATTTGCCACGATTTGCGCAAAAACATTCACAAAGTCCTTTAAGGCGTATTCTATATCCTTACACATCATTTTAAAGCCCACAAAGGCTAATTTAATGCCGTTTATTAAAGCTTCAAAGATAGTGATTTCACTATTTGCGCTCGCAAAGGCGCGGACAAGCGCATTGAGCGCATTTATGACATAATCGTAAATGAGCCGAACCAAATCCCAAAGTGGCTCAATCACATTCGCATAGTAAAATTTGCCAAATTCTATGCTCTCATCGATAAAGCTCAAAATCGCCTCTTTGTAGGCTTTAAGCGCGTTTGTGATTTCATTCACGCTCTTTTTTATGCTCTCAAAGTATTTTGCTCCGCCCTCTTGCAAAATGCCATTCCACGCCGTTTTCAGTGCGCCTAAGGCTTGCGTGTAGGTTTGTGAGCTTTGCGCGGCTGCTTCTACGGCTGGGGCTGTTTTTTGCATTATCAGCTCATAAAGCGTGCCGCCCTTTATCGCTTCTTTAAGCATTTCATTTGACATACCCAAAGACTTGATGAAAACGCCCAAAGCTGAGCTTTCTACGACCGTGCCTGTGGCAAGATTGTCAAGCCCAAATTTAAGCGTTTCGATGTCCGTGCCAGCACCGCGCGCAGCTATGGTTAAAGCCTCAAAGCTCTTTTGCATTTGCTCGAAATCCATCGCGCGCACCGCACCTTGTCCGTAAGCCTTGTAAGCCTCAGCCAAATCGTTGATGCCATAACCCGCGCGAGCGGCTAAATCCTGCAAGGTGTCAAGGTGCTTGCTCGCTTCTTGCGTGGCAAGGGCGTATTTTTCTTGTGCGCTCACTGCCTTGCCCGTTGTGGTGGTGTTTTGCGTGTTGATATACACCATAGCCGTGAGCTGCCTTGTGATGTCCTCCAAGCTCGCGTTGAGATTTATGGACGCGCTTGCGGCTTGTTTCATCGCGCTCACAAGCGCACCAACGCCCACAGCCACGCCAGCCACAGCCGCAAGTTTTCCAACACTTGCCCCAAAAGAGCTAAACGCTGAGCTTGATTTGTTTGCACTCGCGCCTGCCTTGTCTGCGGTGCTTGATAGCTCTGTAAGTCGCTTTTGCGCTGTTGTGATTTCGCCTGTTTTGGCGTTAAATATCAGCTTAATCTCAACATTTTGGCTCATTTTAGCTCCTCCTTTCTTTTAGCGGCTTTGTCATTTAAAGGCTTTTTAAAGCCTTTTACTTTCCTTTAAAAGCTGTTTAAACAGCCTTTAAAAGCCTTTTGCCCACGCTAAATTTACTCGCTTTTTGTCTCTTCCCACGCCACGCTTGCTACTTCATCAAGCGTTTTAGCTGCCATCACCTTTGCCTTTAAAAGCCCGCATTTGTAAATTTGCTCGCTTTTGTAAGTTAGCCCGTCCTTATAAACAGCTGCAAGCTGTGCTTTGGTGTGGGGCTTGTTTTCTTTAAGGCTCGCGCCCTTTTTTAAGCAGCGAAAATAGCTGTCAATGCCAGCACTCACAAGCCCAAGCAAATTCAGCTGGTCTTCAAGCGCGCTGTCATAGCTGTGAATTTCGCCCAAAGCAGAGCTTTCAAAGCTCGCCAAATGTGAGTCGCACACCGCATTTAGCTCGGCACACTTTGCCGCCTTTGCTTCGCCCAAAAGCCTTTCTTGCTCTTTGGTGTAGCTTTCAGACAGGCTCGCCTTTTCCCAAAAGTCAAAGAGCTTTTTTTTACTCTCCACAAAAACAAAGCCACCTTCAATGCAGTGCGTTTTAAAGTCCCCCACACACTGCAAAAGCTGACTTTGCGAAAATTTATAAATCATCTTTTCTCCTTTCGCTTAAATTTAAGCTCTCAGTAAGCGACCTTGTGAAAAACATAGTCGCCGTTGAAAATGAGCAAATCATCGCGCCCCATTTCTTTGTTTTTGATGACAAAGCAGCTTATGGCTGGGTTTGGAGCAGTGGTGATTTGCCACTGCAAAAGCTCATTTTTTAGCCCAAAATCTATGTAACCATAATCATAGCTCAAATCGCCCCCGCCAAACTCGCCCAAACTTTGCGCCACAGGCGCGCACTGTCCCCAACGCACAAAATAAAGCTTTGAGTTACGAGCAAAGGCAAGCACTCGCCCAGCCGTTTGCACATCGCAAATTTCGCTCATACCCAAAGCCTTGTCCCAGCCAAAGTTTTTTATAGGGCGATAAGGCGGGCTGTCTTGCCAATTTTCATTGTCGGCGAAATTTTGACCAAAGCTATAAATATCATAGCAAAGCTCGCCACTTTCAAGCTGTAAAGCCCAATTGTAAAGGTTGTTTTGCGTGCAGTTTTTAAAGATGGCTTTGACTTTTTCAAAGGCTTTGGTTTGAGTCTCGTCAGTATTAGCCTGCCACAGCCCTTTTTCGCCCTTGTAAAACTCTTTGTAATCATTTCCCTTATACCACTTCCACACTTTGGGGTGATAAAGCATAGGATTAAAATTAGGGTCGGCAAAAGTAGCGTATTGGCTTATGCCATAAGTTACCGATACAACTTTGGTGTGGTTGGTGAGTCCAGCGCGCAAAACTTTGCCATTTTCTAAGAGCAAATGCGTGAAATTTGCAAAGGCGCAAATATCTTTTATCTGCGCCTCCCAGCTCACATTTACCAGCTGTGGCGTGGTTTTAACGCTTGTATCATTAAGCCCCAAACACCCGCTTGTGTTTGCTCCCCACGCATAAAGTTTGTTTTCCTCGCACAAGGCAAAGAAATTCACGCTTTTGGGGGTGTTGGTTTGGCTTGTAGTTCCTAAATTCGTAGGAACGAAATCTTGGCTAAAAAAGAGTCTTTGCACCTTTTTAAGCGTAGGATTTTTGGTAAAATACTGCACCTGTGTGGTGTTGCCAAAGCCTGCTTCGTAGTTTGTATTATTGCCCAAATGCCACAAAGAGCCGTCCTTTAAAAGCACCATCACGCAGTTAAAAGGCGCGTAAATCTCAGCCACCTCACAAGGAAAGCTAAATTTTAAGCCGTGATTCCAAGCACCATCCAAAATACACCACGCTTTGTCTCTTCCGCTGTTTGTGAGCCAAAAGCTACTTCCAAACACCAGCACAGTGTCTCTCATTTGCTCGCACCAGCAGATAAAGTCTTGCCCATTACCCTCGACCTTACTCCACTGACAGCTTTGCGCAACTTGGTCTTTTGTGAGCGTGTGAGTGCGTTTTTTGATAAAAATGTTGATTTTTTCCTCCGTAGAGCCAAGTTTGAGCGTGATGACATCTTTGCGTGGCTCGTTGATAAGATGCGCGCGGTAGCTGAATTTATATTCATTTTTGTTCTCGTCCTTTACCCACTCGCAAACGCCCCAAGCTGCACTCATCGACACAGCCTCGCTTATGCCCGCTGCGCTTTTGGTGATTTTAACTGTGTCGCCCTCAATGACATCTTTGGTTACTGCGCCATCTATGTGTGTCTCGCCAGCATTTTGGGGGTCTGTGAAATAGTTCGCCACCACTCGCCCCTCGCTTGTCCTTATGTGGTAGTTTTCAAGCTCACCCACAGTGCGGGGCAAACACAGCCTTGTGATGCCACGAAAAGCGTATTTAAAATTTTGAGTTTTATAAAGACTCACAAAAACATCACCATAATCCACTATCTCGCTGTCGTGCTGCTCATCATTTTGTCTCGTTACAAGCTGATAGTTTAGCCCCGCTAAGCCTTTGGGCGTGTCGGAGCTTGCGTAGTCAGGGCAGGGTATGTTTAAAAGCCTCACGCTCGCGCGTTTAAGCCCACTTGTTTGGCTCGCCACTTCATCGACAAGCTCTTTTTTAAGCCGCACTTCGTTTTCATTAAGGCGCGTGTCAATGCTTGATTTTATAGTGCTTTCGATGCGCTCTTTTGTTTCTTCATTCACCGCTTGCCCAAAGGCGTTCAGCTCGTTTGCAAAGCGTGGCAAGGCAAGCAAGAAATTATCAGCCCTTTCGTTAAAGCTCGCACTATCCGCACTCGTGGGCGGTGTGGGTAGTGGGGTGATTTGCGCCTGCGTGCCTTGTGCTGCGCTTTGGCTTGTTTGTGTGCTTGCCGTGCTTTGTGCTTGTGTGCTTTGCTCTGCACCTAAATTATCGCTGCTTTGAGCGGCGTTTTGCTGTGTTGTTTTGCTCATTTTCTCTCCTTTCATTTTGTTTTTAAAAGCTGTTTAAACAGCCTTTAAAGCCTTTTTAAAGATTTTTAGCAAAATCTTTAAAAAACCCTTGACTTTGTTTAAAAACTTTTATAAAATATCCACATTGAAAGCGTGGATAATTAGTCTGGGTCATTGACGACTTCACCCATTTAGTGGTGCGTAGGTTTGGGCTTCTACGGCACGCTTTCATTTTGTAACTCGCTTTTTAATTTCTCCCCCTCACTATTTAAATAAATAGCCACCTTATTTTTGTTTTTGATTAGTTTTTCCAAATAATTCTCGCCTGTTTGGCTGTTATTCATAAGGCTTAAAATCTTCGCCGATGCGCCCTCTTGTTTGAGTGTAAATCTATACATAGCACCTAACTTTGTGGCTGTAATATATAAATCTTTGTTTTTTTGCCCTAAATTTTTATCTTGGAAAATGCCCAAAATCGCAAGTTCATCAAGCAAATATGGTGTCAAGCTGTATTCATAAGCACCGATTTCTTTGTGAGTGTGTCCGCTTTGTATCTCATCTTTGCGGTGTTTTTCTATGGTTTCATAAGTTAAAATTAAATCATTACCCTTAAAATCCTTGCCTTTTTGTTTCAGCGTGTTTTTAAAAAACTCGCCCACCTCGCCCACTTTCACAAAATCATTAGGATTAGCGTTTTGTTTATTCCACAGCTCTCTTATCGCCTCATACCTTTGCCTTTTAGCTTTAATCTCAGCCTTTAAGGTATTAAGGGCATTAACCGCACTTTGATTTTTAGCCAACCTTTTAAGCTTATTTTCTATGATGAGCTGTAAGGCATTATCGTTTTTTTCAAGGTTTCTTGTATCATAATCCCAGTCCTTTTCAGCGATATTAAGCTTTTGAGCGGGTGAGCTTTCTTTAAAGCCAAATTCATCTAAATCATCTTTTGAGTAGCTATCCACACGGCAACGGCAATTCCAGCCATTTGGTGGGTAGTTTTTTTCCCAAAAAGGGTCTTTTTTCTTTAAAATTAGTCCGTGCATTTGCGCGTGGGTGTGCCTTGTGCGACTATCTAGTATCGCCACATAACGCAAATACTCATCACTGCTTTGCTCTTGCGCCCTTGCTCTGCTTTGTGCGTAAGCTGTGCGAGTGTTGGTGTAAAAGATTTTTTTAAGCCTTGTTGCGCCTACTTCAATGCTCTTTTTCTCATTTGTTTTTGGGTTTATCACTTCAACGCTCTTGCCAAACCAGCCGTGCTTTTGCAAGGTTGGTTTTAGCTCTTTAACCCAGCTTTGATAGCTTTGCCCCTCAACAAAGGCATTTTCAAGGCTTGTTTGTATGTCGCTTAATAAATCAATCTGCGTAACCTTTGCCACCGTAAAGGCTCTTTGATGAGCCTCAAATTTTATTTCATCATAGTCAAACGAAAGTTCGGGCTTTTTACTCATCAAAAAGGCTATGTTGTCAAGTGGTGGGTTATTGAAGCTAAATTGAACGCTCATTTTTTAGCCTTTAAAGCTGTTTTTACTATCTCATCAGCATTTTGCGCTAAAAATTCCACAACCACTTTGTTATTTTGTGCTAGGGCGATTTGCGCTATGCCCTCGATGGTGTCGCGCGCGATTTGATTAAAACGGGCATTGAGCGAAAATTCATCGTTTTTAGTGGGGGCTTTTAAACGCCAATAAGTTTGAGCGTATTGATGAAGTTTTTCAAGCACGCGTTCATCAAGCTCATCGCTTTTGCCTATAAATTTTTCAAAGCTTGAAATGAGCGTTTTTAAAAAGTTTGCCTCGCGCTCTTTAATGCTGCTTTCATCACGCACCGCACTTAAAGCAAGAGCGTCCCAGTCGCAACCCTTTTTTAAATCCGCGTTTTTGTGGTAGTAAAAATTTGTGCGCGTGATGCCTAAACTCACACAAATATCGTTAATGTCTGTGCCGTTTAGGTAGAGAATTTTTATTTTGTCTCGCGTTGTATCTTTCTTTTTCATCTTTCTCCTTTTGCTCTTTTTCGAAAATCGTGCCGTTTTTTTGAGCCTTTAAGGCTCTTTTTTCTTTTTTACTCAAATGTTTAAGCACAAAACCCCTTTTTAATCATCTTTAAAAACGCTTTAAAAAGCATTTTCGCAAAGTTTAGCGTAAAAATTTGACGGATTTTATGAACAATTTTAGGAAAATTGTTCGCAAAATTTTTGTGAAAGATTTTAGGAAAATCTTTGCGAAAAAAAGAACAAGGGCTGTGCTAAACTTTCGCCAAACATTGCCAAAAGGCGAGTTTTAAACGCGAAAGGAGAGCAAATGCCAAAGAATTTGATTTTTTTGAGTTTGAATGCTGAATTTAAACAAGATGAAAAGATTAAAATCTCGCCTGTGGGTGAGTTTGAGGGGATAGACGGGCGCAGATACAGCTTAAATGCTGATTTGGTGCTGAAAAACTCTCAAAAAATGAGCGTTGATTTAATGCTTGATAAAAACCACGAGGACGATGAGGCGATGGGTTGGTTTGACATAAACAGCCTTGAAAAACGAGATGATGGCATTTTTGCGAGTTTAACCCTTACACCAAAGGGCGAAGAGCTTGTGAAAAATCGCTCTTACCGCTACCTTAGCCCTGCTTATGTAATAGAAGCTTTCAAAGAAAACGGGCTTATGGTGATAGAGCGTATCGCAAGCGTGGGTTTAGTCAATCGCCCAAATTTGCTCTCACAAGCACTTAACAACGATGAAACCAAAATGAAAGGAGAAAATATGGAAAAAGAGTTAGCCGAACTTAAAGCCCAACTTAAAGCTTTAAAGGCAGAAAACGAAGCTTTGCAAGCCAAAGTCAAAGAGCTTGAAGCTGAAAAAGCAAAGCAAGAAGAGGAGGCGAACAAAATCGCTCAAAACGCTAAAATCGAGCTTATCGACAAGGCGATAGAAAACAAGGAGCTTTTGCCAAAACGCAAAGAGGCAGCACTTGCACTCAACGGGCAAGCCTTAACTGACTTTTTAGACACGGCAAAGGCAGAGGCACAAGCGGAGCTTACCACAAACAGCGCGGAAAAACTTAACGCGCCAAAGAGTGAAGAGCCTATCGATGAGAGCGTAAAAGCTCAACTTGGGCTTGACTAAAAAAAGAAAGGAGCAACAATGCCAAAAACAGAACTAAATCCAGCGTATATGCAAGAAGTATCAAAGGGCTTTTCAAAGGTCTTTGTAAATGCGCTCAAAACACAAAATGAGGACTACAAGAAAATCGCGCTGTCGGTGAAGTCAAATGTGATTTCTCAAAATTACAGCTGGCTTGGGGATTTGTCAGGTATGAGAGAATGGACTGGGGACAGGATTTTTAACAGCCTTACCGCCTTTGATTATACCATAAAGAAAAAAGACTGGGAAAAGTCCATTGAAGTGGATAGAGATGTCATCGCTTATGACAATTTGGGCTTTGTAAAGCCACAAATTCAAAGCCTTGCCGAAATGGTGAGCGGACACTACAATTCCCTTGTTTTTGGGCTTTTAGAGCAAAACGGACAGTGCTTTGACGGCAAGACATTTTTTGCCAAAGACCACAGCGTGGGTTCAGCGACTTTTTCAAACAGCTTGGAGTTTGCACTTACGCAAGAAAACTTTGTCAAAGCGCGCGGCGAGATGAAAGGGCTAGTCAATGACAGCGGACAACCGCTTTTTATTCGCCCAAATTTGCTTGTCGTGCCACCCGAGCTTGAAATGACCGCACTCAAAATACTCAAAGCAGACACTTTGGATAACGGCGCGAGCAACATTACCAAAGATATGTGCGAGCTTTTGGTGTGCGACTGGTTGAGCGATGAAAAAGCGTGGTATTTGCTTGACACCACAAGAACGCTTAAACCGCTCATCTTGCAAATCAATAAAGAAGTTGAATTTGTCGCGCAAGACAAAGCAGACAGCGAGTCTGTTTTTATGCGTAAAAAATTCCGCTATGGTATTGATACCGAAGATAATGCAGGGTATGGCTTGTGGCAACTTGCCCTTAAATCAAAGCCAGTATAAGCGTTGCCTTTGCGGTGCTGTCATACTGAGCTTGTGCGAAGTATCCACACCGCTTTTTTAACACGAAAGGAGATAAAATGGCAAAAAAAGAGTTATCAAACCGCGAGCAAGCAAGGCTTTTGCGGGCAAATTTGGATAAAAAGCCAAATTTAGACGAGCTTGAAAAACGAGTCTCAAAGCTTGAAAAAAGCGTTGATGAGAGTGTGAGTGAGCAAAGCGTAGATGAAAGCCAGTTGCAAGAAAACGCGGGCGAGCAAGAGCAAGCGCAAGAAAACGCGAGCAAAAAGCAAGGCAAAAACGCCAAAAAATAAGGGTTTTGAGTATGCAAGGTTTAAAGGAAAAGCTAGAATTTAGAGCAAAAAGCGCGCTTGCTAACCCCGATGAGATAAGCGATGAGCTTTTGGATTGTGCTTTAAATGAAAGCGAGCAAATGTGCGAAAAACGAAGTGTTGCAGAATTCGCAAGGCTTGATTTAGCCTTTGTGCGCCTTAAACTTTATCTTAAAATCGAACTCACAGGTGAGGACGAGCTTTTGCTTAAAAATGCGCTTGAAGCAGTGAAAAATTCGCCTTTTGAAAACGATGCGGGTGAGCAAAGCTCTGCGCGTTTTTACAAGGCGGGCGTTAGGGAGAATGAGTTTTGTTAAAAGAGATTTTTCAAAGGGTAAGCGAGCTTTTTCCAAAGGCTAAATTTTACGAGGGCGGTGCGGCTGTGCAAAACGGGCTTTATTTGGTTTTTGATAGCGCAAGCCTTACAAGCACTCAAACAAGCTATGCTTTTAAGCTTTTGGTGGCTGGCAATAGCCTCAACAAAAACTCTCAAAGCGTTCTGCCACAATGTGACAGCTTGCTTAAACTCATCGAGCAAAATAGGGCAAACTGCTTTGAGAATTTGCCAAGCAAACTTTACGCGCAAGGCATTCAGCGCGTGAGCGTGCGCGAGGGGCTTTTTTGTTATGAAATCGCCTTTGTTTTAGAAGTGCGAAATTTGAAAGGGATTTGAATGAATTTTAAACTTTACGCGATGATTTTTAGTGTAGTTTTAGCGTCGGCTGTGGTTACAAGTGCCTTAATCTCACGCCATATAGAAAAGCAAATCGCGCAAGGCGTTGAAAAAGAGTTAAATTTGCAAGCCTTGCAAAGACAAAATGATGCCGTGCGAGCCGATGCGCTCTTAAAAGAGCAAGTGGCTAAACATAACGCCACACAGCAAGAACGCTTTGAGAATTTAAGCGCAAAATACGCCAAAGTTTCAAGGCAGAGCAAGGATTGTGAAAGTGAGTTAAAGGCTATAAAAGAGCTTTTGGGAGTGTTTTATGGTAAATAATGTGGCTTTTGCAAAAGAAATCAAACGCTTTGATGATGAGCGCACCCACCGAAACGAAAAGAAAGGTAGGGTTTTCGCGCTCATTACAAAGGCGTTGAAAGGGCGGATTTTTTGGATAAGGCTTTTGCGCGCGCTGATTTTAAGCGCAATCGCTCTTTTTGTTTTGACAGCTTGTGCTGGCAAGTGTGAGCTAAAAGAGGTTTTAGTGCCTACCAAATGCCCCGTTAGCCCAAAACCGCGCCCGATTTTTACGGGTGATGTGGTGAGCGATTTAAAACAAACACTCATTTACACGGAGCTTTTGGAGGCTGATTTAAAGGTGTGTTTGGGCGATGAGACAAAAAAGGAAATAAGATGAGTAAATTTAGCGAGTTTTTTGAGAATTATCTTTTTATCGCGGCTGTGGGCTTTTTGATGGGCGTGCTTTTTGTGATAAAGGGCTATGAAAACGCGCACATTAGCACCAAAATGGCGCACGCGCGCTATGTGATAAGTGGCGTTTTGGGGTCTATGTTTATCACTTGGGTAGGCTTTGAGCTGTTTTTGTTTGCTGGCTTGCCCGATAGGTTGAGCGTGGCACTTGGCGGGCTTTTGGCTTATTTGGGGGCTGATAAAATCGCTGATATTTTTGAGCTGTTAATCCAAAAAAAACTTGGCTTAAACAAATGCGAACACGAAAAGGGAGAGTAAATGAAAGCAAATCCATATTTTAAAGAGAGTGAGTTTAAGTGCAAATGCGGCAAATGCTCTATGAGCGCTGCTTGCCCGCCTGATGAGCTTATCGACATTTTATGCAAGGTGCGCGAGCATTTTAAGGCTGGCGTGGTGATAAATTCGGGTTATCGTTGCAAGGCTCACAACGCAAAAGTGGGCGGTGCGCCATCTTCAAGGCACACTTTTGGGGACGCGGCGGATTTTGTCGTGCGTGGGGTAAAGACAAGGCAGGTTTATGACTTTGTAAAGGCTGAATTTTACGACAAAAGCGAGCATTTGGGGCTTGCGATAAAGCACAATGCCGATGAATTTAAGGGCTTTGTGCATTTGGATACTTGGAAAAAACGAACTTGGACTTATAAATGAGAAGATTGAAAAAAACAAATTTAAAGGAGGACAAAATGTCAATCAACAACAATCAAAAAGAGAACTTGTTTCTCTCAGGCGGCACGCTTTACATAGAGCCTTTTAAGAACGGCAAGCCAAGTGGGCAAAAATACGATATGGGCGCGACTGAAATCACCATCTCACGCGACACCACCACAGCGCAGGCTTTCACCAAAAGCGGCGGTTTAAAGCAAAAAATCGCCGAAGTGGTAACAGAGGAAAACTACACGATGAAAATTAAGTGTAATTCTTTCAGCCCCGCAAACCTTGCAGCAGCTTTGGGAAGTGAGGCGCAAGAAGTAACGATAAGCGCAAACAGCGACTTGCCAAATGGCGAAAAAGCCACAGCGGACACTAAATTTGTAAAAATTGAAGCAGGCACAAACCCGCTTTTAACCGCTAGGCTTGTTTTTGATGGCAAGCCCGTGCAAGGCAAAAGAGTCATCGCTGTTTTTCACGAGGCGAGCATTAAATTTGGCGGTGAGTTGCCTTTGATGAGTGAGGAATTTGCCACAGCTGATTTTGAGGCAAGTGCGGTAAAAACGGCTGAGGGCTACTACACGCACTGGATAGAGCAAGAAAGCGGCGCAGCTGTTGAAAACAGCGAAGAGCAACATAGGGCTTTAAAGACTGTTTAAACAGCTTTTAAAAGCCTTTAAAATGACTAAGGCGAAGTATCTTTGAGCTATTTTCGTGGTTGCGAAGTTGCGAGCAAGCGTAGCATACTTTGGCGTATGTGAGCGCAGCGAGCGACAAGCTCCACGAAAAGAGCCAAAGAGATGAGCCGTGAAAGGATAAAAGATGAAAAATTTAGTTTTTAAGGTCGAAAGACCACAAGTAGCCTTTAAGGCTGAGTTATCAAACGGCAAGAGCGTAGAGCTTACTTACCTTGCGCCAAATGCAAGACAGGCGCGCGAGCTTGTGAAAAGCTCACAAAATGGCAAGGAGCTTGAAGCGAGCGAAAAGCTCTTGCGAGAGAGTGTAAAGGGCGAGGGAGCTGGTGAGTTTGTCGATGATTTGTTAGAAAATGGCTCACTTGATGGCTTTTTAAACGCTATCACCGCACAACTTGCCGAACTTCGCAAGGCTAAAACAAAAAACTAATGCGCTGGGCAAGGGAACGCGCTTTTTTGGCAAAAAACCCTAAAAGCGTGCCTTTGCCCTATGTTTTAGAGGACGAGGAAGAGGAAATTTTAGCACTTGGCTTTAATCTTTCGCTTGAATTTAGCGCAGGATTTGGGGCGGTGATAAAAAATGTAAATTATGCCATTGTAAAGGACTTTTGCGCCGAGTATGATTTAGATAAACTTGCTGTTTTGGGGCTTTACAAGCAAATGGTGGCTGAAATGGATAGCGGATAAAAGGAGGGTTTAAATGCTTGAAAAAATTAAAAATTTGTTTTTAAACACACGAAACAAAACCTTTACGCGCAAAAAAACCGAGCTAAACACCAATTACATAGGCTCAGTAAGTGGCGAAGTGAGTTATAAGGACATAAAAGCTGCGCTAGGGGCGGAGGATTTGGGCGCGCTGATTAGCATTTTCGAGCATTTTAAAAGATTTGACACGCAAATTTCAAGCGAATTTAACCGCCGTAAAATGCAAGTTGTGCGCTTGCCTTTTCTCATCGAAAGCGAAGATGAAGCGCAGCAAAAGTTTTTAGAAAATGCCTGCAAGGGTGCTGGTTTTCGCTTATTTTTGCACCATTTAAGTGCGGGCATCGCTTATGGTTTTGCGGCGTTTTTTATGGACTTTAAGGTGCAAAATGGCGTTTTAGTGCCTAGCCCGCATTATATCAATCCGCGCTATTTTCAAAGCGATGAAAAGATAAAGCCCTACATTTCGCAAGGTAGTGAAAAAATCTACCTTGATGATGAGCGCGTGTGGGCTTATTTGCACCCCACAGACAGCGGCAACTTCATCGAGCAAAGCCTTATTTATAAGGTTGTTTGCATAGCCGCGCTCAAACACATAGCCATTTCGCGCTATATGAACTACCTTGACACGCTCTCCGTGCCGCCTTTAATCATCAAAAGCGATGCGGCGAGCGAAAAAGAAA
>OIZF01000590.1_pt1 | contig 24588 bp, 17 predicted proteins | sample 1588471 | NCBI WGS metagenome assembly OIZF01 (sample SAMN03283279) | human gut metagenome | biome: human-associated habitat; material: feces | host: Homo sapiens | place: Peru | collected 2012
TCATGTACGCCTCGTTGCATGGATGAAATTTTAGAGGATAAGGGTATGATTGGTGATTAAGGTCTTGTCATACCTCGAAAATTAAAGGCTGGAATAAGCAACCAGTTTAAGAAATTGGACGATATTCCTTATAAAATCAGCGTCTTGTTTGATGCAGAATTCTAAATAATTGGAGGTAAAAATGAAATAAGCTTCATGTGCTATCGAAAGTGTTATTTCTGTCAATACTTATGACCAAATTTTGTATATTGGTAAACTTGGAATCTAGCAACGAAAATAGGGAGTTTTGGGCATCTCGAATTCCCTATTTTCTGTTTCTAATTAAGCGAATACCCTATAGTTGTACGACTATAAAGTTGTAGTCGTACGACTATATAGGCTATGGTTGTACAACTGTAGAGTTATAGTTGTACAACTATAGGGGTTATAGTCGTACAACTATAGAATTTCTATTTCAACGCTATTAACCAACAAAACCATAATTGTTTGATTATTAGCACATTATAATTTTCTTCCATTTTTTCAATATTCACAAAGAAATAAGAATCGTTTGAAAATACGAGAATCTCAGCAAGGGAAATGTATAAAAAAACGACCCGCACATTTGAGCATCGTTGAGAGGCTTGGCGGGTACTAGTGGTGCCAAGGTACGAAGATTCTTCGAAGTTACTCCGCCCCCATCCGGTAATTCTTAGGCGACAACCCGGTATGCTTCTTGAAGAAGGTGCCGAAGGATGAGGCATTAGGGAAACTGAGATCACTGGCAATCTGCTGAATCGTCTTGTTCGTATTCTTCATCAGATAAATGCTGCGACGGATAATCGCCTTGAATAGTAATTGCTGGACCGTCTTGCCACATACTGACTTCACGATGACAGAAAGATATTTGGGAGTGATGCAGAGCTGATCGGCATAGAAAGCCACACTGCGCTCACGCATGAAATTTTTTTCTATCAATTTGACTAGCGACTCAAAGACCTCTACCTTGCGCTCCATCTCCTTACCCGCCGTCTTGAACGTAGAAGAGAAGATGCTGCAAAGGCGATAGGTTACCGCCATGAGAAGCAGCTTCTGCTCATGCAGACTGTAGGTATCCTGTTCTTCCTTCTGCTCCAACCTGAGAAGCATCTGGGCATAAGATGACAGCATCTCCTCATAACCCGTATGCGCCACAGTACAAGCCGAAGGATAGAGCGTAGAATAAAGGCGCATGCTGACAACGGTATTGCCCAGCATGTGACGAATCTGCTCTACACGGTAGAAAAGCAAGGTAAACCGGAAATCAGAAGAGGTTTCCTGAACCTGCAACAGGATTCCTGGAGAGAGAAAAACCGACTTCCCCATAGACGCAACAAAGGATGCTCCGTCTACACAGAAACGGAACATCCCTTGATGACAAATGACTATTCCGACATAATCAGAATAGAAAGGCTGCATGAGAAAATGAGGAATTTCCTGAGCCTCATATATGATGATATTATCTGTTATCTCCATTTTTTCTAATTGCTTGAAATGCGAAGATAACAAAAATATCAATCCCCCCGAATGATAATCTTGATTATTTATGATATTTTAGCAGAATCCTGCCGCTACCGGCAGAACCTGCATCCTCATCCCTACCTTCTTCCCAGGGATTTCACATCTACATTCTTCAACAGATACTCGCGGGTCAATTCCTTGATGTTGCGCTTGCGCCAAGGTATTACGAGCATCAAGCCGGCACATACCAGACAGCCATAGAAGGTCCAGCCTGCCATCTCCTTGATGGATACCAGCGTGGCTTGCACCTGCACCTTGCCCTTCACACTCATGGCAGCCATATTCTGCGCCTCAGTTACACTCTTACCCTGATACTGCATGCCCATCACCGTCTGATCATAGGTCTTTGCCGTCTCTATGCTGGTACGGTCATAATCCCGTGCAAAGCGGGTGACGTAATACTGCTGGCGATGCTGAAGCACATTGGTGTAGAGCGCCGAACCGATGCATGGGGCGATGACCATACGGACGGTGAGCATGATGCAGACCCAGGTGGACATGAAGCGGTAAGGCATGCGCTGATTGGCTATCGTAGAGATGAGCGAATAGAGCAGCATCATTCCCGTAGAACGGATGATAATTGGCCATTTCATGCGCTCATACATGCCGTCGTTCTGCACCTCGAAATACATAAAGAGGGCGTAGCCTCCGATAAAGAGGAAGCCCAGACAGTACATCCACTTCAGATGAACATTCTTGGCTCTGGCGATGACCGCAAAAATCAAACCCACGGTATATCCCACCATCACCCAGTTGCCCAGAGTGGCATTCTGCCAGTTGTCTATCTTCATTCCCACGTTGGTAAATACATTCACAAACATGGCGCTGGAGTTGCAGACCATCAGGAGGAAGAACAGCATGATGCCGTAATTGATAACCCTGAGCTGGAACACCTCCATGATAAAATAAGGTGAACGGCGGGTTTTCTCCAGATAGATGAACAGGGCGGTAAAGATGAGACAGACCACCGTAGAGATACGGATGGTAGGATCATCAAACCAGTCTAGCGTCTTGCCGAACACCATCACATAGGCAAACGAACAGAGCATGATGCTGAACACCGTGACATTGCCAAACTTCGACATCGTAATCGGGAACTTCGGCATCGGATACTTATGATAAGGCATGGTGAAGAACACGATGATGATGCCCGCCAGCATGAATGCCATCATGAAATGATACACATACTGCCACTCGTAAGCATAGGCAAGCCAAGCCGTAAGCCAGGTGCCCAACTGTCCGATGATCATAAAGAAAAGATAGATAACCGGCTGGGAAACCATTTTTTCTGAATCCACCGCATCCCAAGCCTCCTCGGTGGTAGGCTCGCAACCCGGCGTGATATTCTTCGTTGCCTCAATGCCGAAACCATAACGAATCAGTACAAAGAGATGCGCCATCAGAAGCGTCTGGCGAACAAAACCCATCAGCAAGCTACACAAGCCAAGGATGAACAGCGAATCGGTCTGGGCGCAGACAAAACTGAGCAGAAAGAGAATGGAGAATCCCACGATACACATCATCTTCTCTCTTCGGATGCACACCAGTTCGTAGAAGAACGGCGAGAAAGCCGCCATTCCTATCGACGTGCAGAAGCCCGCAAAGGCGATGTATTCCGACTGGATGCCCAGTCCGCTCATCATCTCTCCGCTGTTGGCAGAATAGACACCACTCATCGTAATCATCGGCACGAAGAGGATGATCATGAAGATGATGCCAAGCGGTTTCGGCACCCAGTCATAGAACGGATAATTCTTATATTCTTCTTCCATATTCCATTACTTTGATTTTCTCTCCGCCTTCACAATCACCATCATACCTGCTGCCAGGCGGGCATTGTCTTCCTTGCTGAGGTTAGTGAAGTCGATTCTTACAGGCACACGCTGCTGAATCTTCACGAAGTTACCTGCCGAATTATCGGTAGGAACAAGAGAATACTTGGAACCGGTTGCTCCGGAGATAGCGGTAACGGTGCCCTCAAACTCCTTGTTGCTGATGGCATCCACCGTCATGCGGACCTTCTGACCCACATAGAGATTCTCTACCTGGGTTTCCTTATAGTTGGCGATGACCCACTTCTGGGCATTAGGCAGGATATAGGTGATGGTGGTTCCTGCGTTCACCATCTGTCCTTCCTCGATAGAGCGGCGACCCAGTTTACCATCGCATGGAGCAACCACCACGCAGTAAGAGAGGTTCAGCTTCGCCATCTCCACCGCAGCCTCAGCACGCTCGATGGCAGCAGCCACATTCTGCTTGCGGGTAACCACCTCGTTCACACCCTTATAGGCAGCAGCCTGCTGTCGCTTTACCGACTCCAGTTTCTTCTTGGTAGCCGCATATTCCACTTCGAGCTGCTCCAGCTGGATTGGTGTAGCAGCCTTCTTCTCTACCAGGTTACGATAGCGCTCGCAGTCCTTGGCAAGTTTGGCAAGGCGCACCTCAATTTCATCGATGGATGCAGAATAGACGGTAGCCGAAGTCTGGGTGGTCTGCTGGGTAGCATCAATCACGTTGGCACCAGCCTTTGCATCCTTCAATGCAGCCTCTGCTTCCATTAATCGGATGCGATACTCACGGTCGTCGAGGATAAGAAGGGTATCACCTTTGTGAACCTCATCGTGCTCCTTGAAGCAAACTTTGGCAATATAGCCCGATGCACGGAGGTTGACAGGAGAAATATACTGCTCTATCTGCGCATCATTGCTGGTTTCGTTGGCATTATAATCCAAGAAGAGGCAGACAATCTTCCAAAGTCCGAAAGCAAGGATGGCTACACCGATAAGGCTGGCGATGATCTGACGGATGCGCTGCTTCTTCAATTTCTTCTGCATTTCCTCGTGAGAAGTCTGAGTTGCGGCATTATCTTCGTGAGAAGCCTGAGTGGTTGCTGCATTTTCCTCACGAGCTGTTTCTATCTTGTTATTTTCGTTCTGTTCCATTGTTTTATTCTGATTATTTATTTCTTTATGATTCCTTTGTTATTTTACCTGATCCAACTGTCCGGTGAGTTTCAGGAGCGAGAGGTTTGCCACCTTATATTTATAATAGGCGGTGAGATAATTGTTCATTGCCTCGCTCATGCGCATCTCGTCCTGAAGAACGGCAGTCATGGAACCTACCCCCTCCTTGTATTGGTCGGCAGTCACATTATATACATCCTGCGCCAGGGTATAGTTGTCTAACTGCTTCTTGTAGTTGCGCTGGCTATTGTTCACCTCGCTCACGGCGTTCATATAGTTTGCCTGCATGCCCTTGAGTGCATCCTCATATCCGATGCGGGCATTCTCCTCCTCCACTTTGGCACGTCTTATCTTGGAACGCTTCTCGAAACCATCAAAGACAGGCACTCTCAGCTGAATACCGATGCCGTTGGAACCATACCAGTGGTTTGATTCACCCGAATGAATCCAATGTTCTATCTTATCGGTGAAGGCAGAATACATCAGGCTACCGGTAAGACTCACCGAAGGCAGATAGCCATCCTTGGCTAACTGGGTCTGCTTCTGTGCAAGTTCCTTTCTCTTCTCCAGGAGCTGGAGTTCGTAGAGATTGGTGTTCAATCCGTTGGCATTCACCGTCTCAATCTCTCCCGGATTCACTTCCGTTACCTTGATTTGCTTTTCCGCAGGATAATCTATCACATACTTGAGCATGGTATATTGCTGGTCGAGCATGGCGATGGCATTATCACGCTGTACGGTGAGATTCTCGATGTTGAGTTTCACTCGCTTCACGTCTACCTCAAGACTCATCTGATTATCATAGAAAGCCTTGGTGATACCGTAGAGTTCTTCCAGACGCTTGATGTTGTCGTTCACCAGACGAATCTGCTCAGCAGTATTCTGCGCCATGTAATACATCTTGGCGGTCTGCACGATGAGGTCTTCACGTGCCTTCTCGTAAGAGAGCTGATTGAGATGATCAGCAATCTTGGCAATATCGATGGCGGTATTCACCATCTGGTTGTAAAGCGGCATCTGGAGCTGCAAGCCTGCTGAAGCATTATACTGCAGGGTTTTGGTTACATTGTAAGGTTTGCCGTAGGCAGAACCATCCGTCACGGAAACGGGAGGCGTAAAGTTGTCGTTCAATTGCGCAACAGCATTGATCTGTGGCAGCAACTTCGCCTGGTTCTCGCTGATGGAATACTTTCCCTTTGCAATCTCGTTCCTGCTTTTCTGCAGCGACAGGTTATTCTCCACCGCCATCTGCAGGCACTGGCTCAGCGACAGAGTTTCCTGCGCCATCATTGCAGAAAAAGCCCCGAGAGCCAGACAAAAACACAATATTTTTTTCTTGTTCATTTTTTATATGTTTCTTAGATATACAATACAATTGAATTCTGGTGCAAAGGTACTGATTTTCTGCAAATAATCACTATTCACAAAATATCACAATATGTTCAAAAATGCCGTTTCTTTTAGTGGCGGAGTTCTTAGAAACAAAAAGAGTGGCTCTTTGCAGTTTTAGGCACGGATTACACGGATTCTTTATAAGAAGATAAATCGCTTCAATTGCATTAGCGCCATAAATCCGTGTAATCCGTGCCTTATTTATACTCTCCTCGCTATATGGTATTTCAGAATTTCATTTTATAGACATTGGTTTCCCGTTTTTCAAAGCCCAGGCTCTGATAGAGCTGGTTGGCTACAATGCGAGAAGGGCGCGAAGTGAGCATCAGCGTCATATTTCCCTTGTTTCTGCATAGCGCTATCACCTTATCTATCATCACTTTTCCATATCCCTTGCCCCGATAGTTCTGATCAACCACCACATCTTCTATCCATGCCTTCCTTCCTGTAGGACATTGATAGATACAGAGGGTTACCATTCCGATGATTTTCTCATCATATTCCAAAGCATAGAGATGGCTTTGAGGTGAGGCGATAAGACTGTTCAATTCTGCCTCAGTAAGGGTATGCGAACTGGTACTCAGCTGCGAAATCAGTCTGTTAAAAGCTTCCAGATAATCAGGCTTCAAATCTTCTATTTCTATAAATCTTGGTTCATTCATGGTGCAAACTTAGCACATATTTCGGAGATAACCAAGAATCAAGATGAAAATTCATATTTTTTAATAAACAAAAAGGCGATTGCTTTTCCCCACGCAAGGGATAAGCAATCGCCTTTATTCTATGAACTTAGTTCAGAATGAAGAGCAAATGAATTCTTCACTCTTCACTTAATTCTTACTTCCAAGGATTCTCAGTTGGATAAGGCAGGCTAGCTGGCTGGTTGTAAGCGATGTCCTTGATGCCAAGATACTTGAATACCTCGAACAAGGTCTTGCCTACGTGAGAGAAAGCTACTGCACCGTGGTGTGGATAGCCCTTCTGAACCAAGACGTGGCGATAGAAGCGACCCATCTCGTTGATAGCGAAGATACCGATACCACCGAATGAACGTGTAGGAACATCGAGAACCTCACCCTCTGCGATGTAAGAACGGAGGTTGCCCTCTGAATCGCACTGCAGACGATAGAATGTGATGTCAGAAGCAGCGATATCGCCCTCCAAAGTACCACGGGTGAAGTCTGGTGTACCACCATTCTCCAACAAACGGTTCTGAATCAACTGATACTTGATCTTACGGCTAGAGCACATCTTGCACTGTGGAGTGTTACCGCAGTGGAAGCCCATGAAGGTATCAGTCAACTTGTAATCGTACTTACCCTTGATGTCCTCATCATAGATATACTGAGGAACAGAGTTGTTGATGTCGAGCAATGTTACTGTATCATCAGATGCACACATACCGATGTACTCTGAGAGAGCACCATAGATATCAACCTCGCAAGCTACAGGAATACCGCGGCTAACGAGACGGCTGTTAACATAGCAAGGCTCGAAACCGAACTGGCTTGGGAATGCAGGCCAGCACTTGTCTGCAAATGCTACATACTGACGAGAACCCTTGTGAGCCTCAGCCCAATCGAGCAATGTCAACTCAAACTGTGCCATTCTGCGGCTGAGATCAGGATAGTAGCATCCTTCGCCCATCTCCTTAGCCATATCAGCGCAAACCTCGTCGATACGTGGGTCGTTCTCGTGCTCCTTGTAAGCTACGAGGAGGTCGAGCTCAGAATTCTCCTCAATCTCTACGCCAAGTTCATACAAGCCCTTGATAGGAGCGTTGCAAGCGAAGAAGTCCTGAGGACGTGGACCGAATGTGATAATCTTCAAGCCCTTCAAACCGAGGATGACGCGAGCTACTGGTACGAAGTCTGCAATCATCTTAGCTACTTCCTCTGCTGTACCAACAGGGTACTCAGGGATGTAACCCTTCAAATGACGCATACCGAGGTTGTAAGAGCAGTTGAGCATACCGCAGTATGCATCACCACGACCATTGATCATGTCGCCATCACCTTCAGCAGCTGCTACGAACATAACAGGACCGTCGAAGTTCTTTGCAATCAAAGTCTCAGGAGTCTCAGGACCGAAGTTACCGAGGAATACAACCAAGGCATTGCAGCCCTGCTCCTGAACTTCGCCCAAAGCCTTGAGCATATCTTTCTCGTTCTCAACTGTAGTCTGACAGTTGAAAATCTCACCCTTGTACTCTTTTACGATGTTCTCACGGCGCTGAGTAGAAAGCGCGATTGGAAAACAGTCACGGCTAACGGCAATAATACCGAGCTTTACTTGTGGAATGTTGTTGCTTACCATAATTATTATGTTTTTATTTAAGTTTTTGTATATATGCTTGTTTTTTGCTGAGGGCAAAGGTACAAATATTTTTGATTTCCGCAAGCAAATTCTGAGTTTTTTTTCCGTTCAAAATGTAAAAAAACGTTTATTTGTACCCGAATGTAACATTTGATAAACTTCCTGAAACATTTTATACCCCCTAATGGATATCCAAAACAAATAAAAAACTGAATGAATGATGATATTTCGAATAAAAGTTGTATCTTTGCACCGATAAAAACAGATAAGTTAATATGAATAAAATCAAAACAGTCTTTGCCTGGATATGGCATAAGCTATGTGCTTTCTGGCCTTGGTACAAAAGTTTGTATCAGGGTAGGGCTTGGTATACCAAGACCATTGTCGCATTCGTTAGTTGTATCGTCGCCTTCATTATTTATCTGGGCGCAGTAGACATCAACTTTTTGTGGCTTTTCGGTAAGTCACCAGGCTATTTCTCCGGTATTCTGAATCCACAGACTTCAGAGGCATCAGAGATATATAGTGCCGATGGCAAGCTGATTGGCAAATACTTCAACGAGAACCGTACACCTGTAAAATATGAAGAGGTAAATCCAGCCTTCTTCAAGGCTTTGATTGATACGGAAGATGAGCGCTTCTACAAGCACATCGGTATCGACCCTATCGGTGTATTCGGTGCTGCCAAAGACGCCCTCCTGCATCATGATGCCCGTGGTGCGTCTACCATCACACAGCAGTTGGCTAAGAACATGTTCCGCGTACGCTCGCAGTATTCTACCGGTTTGCTGGGCAAGGTGCCTTTGCTCCGACTGCTCATCATCAAGAGCAAGGAGTGGATTATTGCCGTAAAGCTGGAGACAGCTTTCTCAAAGAAAGAAATCATCACCATGTATGCCAACACGGTAGATTTCGGAAATAATTCATACGGTATCAAGACTGCAGCCAAGACCTACTTCAATACGAATCCAAAAGACCTGACTACTGATCAGGCTGCCATTCTGGTAGGTATGCTCAAGGCTACAACCTATTATAATCCACGCACCAATCCAGAGAACAGCCGGGTGCGCAGAAACACCGTATTATATAATATGTTGACTCATGGCGACCTGCCTCGTGCTGAGTATGAAGAACTGAAAGAGCTTCCTATCAAACTCGACTTCAAGGTAGAGGAGAACTATGACGGACAGGCAAAGTACTTCCGCGTAGCCGTAGCCAATTATCTGAAAGACTGGTGCCAGGAAGAAGGTTACGATCTCTATTCCAGCGGTCTGAAGATTTATACAACCATCGATACCCGCATGCAGAAGTATGCCGAGGATGCTGCCCGCAAACAGATGAAGCAGGTACAGCAGAACTTCAACAATCACTGGAGCATCCGACGTACTCAGGCAGGTAAAGGAAAATGGCTGGGCGAAGAACCTTGGCAGGACGAGAACCACAAGGTGATACCAAACTTTATTCAAGACATTGCTGAAAAGCAGCCTTTCTATAAGAATCTGCTGGCCAAATTCCCAAACAATCCAGATTCTGTCACCTATTATTATAAGGAGTGGGTTCACCCTGTCAAAGTGTTTGATTACGACAAGGGAAGCATCACTATCAACATGACTTCTGAAGATAGTATCAAGTATATGACAACCTTCATGCACAGCGCTTTCGTAGCCATGGAGCCACAGACAGGAGCCGTGAAGGCATGGGTGGGCGACATCGACTTCGACCACTGGAAGTATGACAAGGTAACAGCCGAGCGACAGCCTGGTTCTACCTTCAAACTCTTCGTATATACCGAAGCCATGAACCAGGGATTGACTCCTTGCGACAAGCGCCGCGATGAATATATCTCTATGCAGGTATACGATAAGAAGAAGCACGAGATGACAACCTGGACTCCTGGCAATGCTAACGGTTCATTCTCTGGCGATAGCATCCCACTGAAGAATGCATTTGCCAAGAGTATCAACTCCATTGCCGTAAGACTGGGTCAGGAAATGGGCATCAAGCGCATCATCGAAACCGCCAAGAAGATGGGTATCGACAGTCCGCTCGATGATACTCCATCACTCGCCTTGGGTTCCAGCGATGTCAACCTGCTGGAGATGGCTTGCGCATACAGCACCATCTCTAACAACGGTAAGCATCACGACCCTGTATTGGTGACCAAGATTGTTGACCATGACGGCAAGGTGGTTTATGAAGGACCAAGTACTGAGGAACAGGTTATTCCATACAAGAGTGCCTTCCTGATGCAGCAGCTCCTGCAGGGCGGTATGAGAGAACCGGGTGGTACCTCACAGAGTCTCTGGGGCTATGTAGGCAATTACAGAGATACAGAATTTGGTGGTAAGACCGGTACAACCAACAACCATTCTGACGCATGGTTCATGTGCGTAAGCCCTAAGCTGGTAGTGGGTGCATGGGTAGGAGGCGAATACCGATGTCTCCACTTCCGTACAGGAGCATTGGGTCAGGGTTCTAGAACTGCATTGCCTATCTGCGGTTACTTCCTGCAGACGCTCTTCGCAGATCCTGCATTCAAGGAATATCATGCCAAGTTCGATAAGCCAAAGGACGATGACATCACAAGAGACATGTATATCTGTGCCAGCTATGCACCTAAGCCAAAGGTAGATACAACACAGGTGGACAGTACTGCCTTCACAGAAGAAATCATCCTTGATGAAAACGGAAACCCTATTAAAAAGGAAATTCCTACAGTGAAGACGAATGGAGAGGCTACGACAACCACTCCAACTACCACTCCTGCAGCTACAGAAGAAAAGAAAGAGAAGAAGAAGGCTAAGCCTACAGAACAGCCTATCAACTTCGATGACCTCTAATAGAATAATATGATTGATCTCGACAATGCGGAGTTGCAGAATGCACTCCAAATCATACAGTTTACCCGTCGTTCGCTTTTCCTCACCGGAAAGGCGGGGACGGGTAAATCTACTTTTCTACGTTATATCGCTGCCAATACCAAGAAAAAACATATCGTCCTGGCACCTACAGGCATCGCAGCTATCAATGCCGGTGGAAGCACCTTGCACAGTTTCTTCAAGTTACCTTTTCACCCATTGCTGCCCAACGACAGTATGTATTCGGTGCGCAATATCCGAAACACACTGAAATATAATTCTGAGAAAATCAAGATTATCCGTGAAGTAGAGCTCATCATCATAGATGAGATCAGTATGGTACGTGCCGACATCATCGATTTCATCGACAAGGTATTGCGAGTATATTGCCGGAACATGAGAGAACCGTTCGGTGGGAAACAGCTTCTGCTGGTGGGCGACATCTATCAGCTGGAACCCGTTGTCAGAGAAGACGACCGCAAACTGCTCAATCCTTTCTACCGCAGCAGTTTCTTCTTCGATGCCAAGATTTTCCAACAGTTCCAACTGGTCAGCATCGAACTCAAGAAAGTATACCGCCAAAGCGACCCTGTCTTTATCGGCATCCTCGACAACATCCGGACCAGTCAGGCAAGAATGCAGGACCTGCAGTTGCTAAACCAGCGTGTTGGCGCCCAATTGGATGAAGGCGACTCCAAGCTTGCCATCACCCTGTCCACCCGTCGCGATACAGTAGATTACATCAATGACAGTCAGCTCAAGCTTTTGCCTGGCGAACCTTGCCTCTTCCGGGGACGTATACAAGGAGAATTCCCAGAAAGCAGTCTGCCAACCCCTATCGAGCTTTACCTGAAAACGGGTGCTCAGATTATCTTTATCAAGAACGACATCGAGCACCAATGGGTAAACGGTACGCTGGGCACCATCATCGGCTTTGACGAAGACGAGAATGCCAAAATTTATGTACGCACAGAAGAGGGAAAGGATGTGATGGTTGAACCTGCTGCCTGGAGCAACATGCGATACCATTTCAATGAGGTGGAAAAGAAGATTGAGGAAGAGGAGATTGGAAGATATGAGCAATACCCTATCCGACTTGCCTGGGCGATTACTGTTCATAAGAGTCAGGGACTGACCTTCAATCAGGTAAAGATAGATTTTACCGGCGGTGTTTTCGCTGGCGGTCAGACCTACGTAGCCTTATCACGTTGCACCAGTCTGGAAGGAATCAGCCTGCAGGAACCTATTCGCCAAAGCGAGATATTCGTCCGCAACGAAGTCAAGCAGTTTGCCCGTCATTACAACGACCAGAGCACCATCCATACGGCTCTTACACAAAGTAAGGCAGACAAACAATATCATGATGCTGTCAAGGCATACGACAAGGGAGACATGCAAGCAGCTCTGGATAACTTCTTCCTAGCCATCCATAGCCGTTACGACATCGAGCACCCTCTTGCCAAACGTTTCATCCGTAAGAAACTCAACAAGGTGAATGAACTGCAAGCCGAGAACGAGCGTCTGAGGGAAGTAATCAAGCAGAAGGATGAAGAGAAAAAGAAACAGGAGAAATTCCTCAAGCGCCTTGCCACGGAATATGTCATCATGGGTAAGGAATGTGAAAGAGCCGAAATGAAAGAAGCGGCCATCACCAATTATCAAAAGGCTCTCACCCTCTATCCAGGACATCCAGAGGCTAAGAGAAGATTGAAGCATCTAAAGGAATAATCATAAAAAAGTGGTTGAAAAAACGGAAAGCACATCCGTTTTTTCAACCACTTTTTTATTGATTAAAACTTAACCTCATAGGTCTTGCCCTTCTGGGTCTTCATTTTCTTCACCTTATCTCCATATCTTACCTGGCAAGGTTCACCGGAACCGGAGAGGATAACAGCCTTGGTAAGGCGGCCGTTGTCCCAATAGATATCCACCGTGAAATTACCCTTGGCACGGAGTCCCTTGATGGAACCCTTCTGCCATGCATCAGGCAGGGCTGGAAGGAGATGGATAAAGCCCATGTGGCTCTGCATCAACATCTCGGTAACACCCGCTGTACCGCCAAAGTTACCGTCTATCTGGAATGGAGCATGCGTATCCCAGAGATTATCCAGCGTACCGTTCTTCAACAGGTTGCCATAAAGCTTGTAGGCATGGTTGCCATCGTGCAGACGAGCCCACTGGTTCAACTTCCAACCCATAGACCATCCGGTAGCACCATCACCACGATGCTCCAATACCACCTTAGAAGCCTTCGCCAGCACAGGAGTAGTGATAGGTGAAATGGTACGGCCTGGATGCAAACCGAAGAGATGGTTCACATGGCGATGCTCATCCTTAGGATCATCAATATCCTTCGACCACTCCATCAACTGTCCATAGCGACCAATCTGGTAAGGAGCAATGTGCTTCAGAGCATCTTCCCACAGCTTGCGGTCCTTGGCATCCCTGCCCAGAATCTTGCTAGCCTCTACAGCATCAAGCAGAATCTCACGAATCACGGCATGAGCGAAGGTTGCACCCTCGTCTATCGGTCCGTGCTCTGGAGAAGTAGAAGGAGCCGCTGTATAGACGCCATCCTTGCGATGCCACAGATAATCTGTTGCGAAGTTGGCACTTCCCTTGATGATATCGTATGCTGTCTCGCTCAGGAACTTCTTATCGCGGGTATAGTCGTAATAATCCCAGAGATGGGTAGCCAGCCATGGACCAGCGAATGGAGAGAAGTTCCACGACATATCCTCACTGGATAATGGAGAGGTGAAACCGAAGATGTTGCTGGATACAGATGTTGTCCAGCCACGGGTACCATAATATGACTTGGCTGTCTTCTCACCCGGCTTCACCTGTGTCTGGATGAAGTCGAAGAGCGGAAGCTCGCACTCGCTCAGGTTGGTGGTGCATGCTGGCCAATAGTTCATCTGAAGATTGATGTTGTTATGGTAGTCAACACGCCAAGGACCATCCACGTTGTTATGCCATACACCCTGCAGGTTGGCAGGCATGTTGCCAGGACGTGAAGAGGCGATGAGCAGATAGCGGCCAAACTGATAGTAGAGCTGCTCCAGATAGAAATCCTTGGCACCCTTGCGGTAGTTAGCCAGGCGCTCATCGATAGGCATATCATTGGCATTAGCCGCATCATTCAGATTCAGGCTCACACGATTGAACAGGCGGCTGTAATCCTTGTAATGCTCATCCAGCAACTGTGCGTAACCCTTGCCCTCGGCCTTGCTCACCCAGTCCAGAGTAGTAGCCAACGGATCCACGCCCACATAGGTTTTAGGATCATTGTAATCCGGATTATTGTTTGCCTTGTAATCGGTATCGGCAGAAATGAGGAATACCACCTCGTCGGCACCCTTCACGGTCAGCTTTCCACCTTCGTTAGACAGGCTACCACCCTTGTTGATGGCACGGATGCGGACAGCATACTGCATATCGTTGTTATCAAGACGTGCATCCCAGAGCAGACCGTTCTTGCCATCAGCCACCATCTTGCCTGTAGATACAGGGTTAGGCGCATAAGAGAATACGAGATTCTGCTTACCCGGACGGGAAGCCTTGTAGCGGATAGCCATCACATTGGCTGGATAAGAAATGAAATACTCACGCTCATAGTTTACACCATCCTTGACGAAAGAAACGGTAGCCAATGCCGAATCGAGCGACAAGGCACGGCGATATTTGGACATACCCACAGTGCTCAATCCTGTCTCGATATACGCCTCACCCATCGTGGTAAAGCTACCGAAACGGAATGGATCCTCGGCATAAGACTCGTATGGCACCGGACTGTTGAAGTTCTTGCGGGTGAGCTGCGAAGCCTTTTCCCAATCGTTGGCAGCGAAGGCATCTCTGATTTTCTGCATCACATGGGCAGATTTCTTGTTCACATTCCAATAATAGGCAGCGCCCTTCTTGGTATTCGGGCCGCCACGCCAGAGCGTCTTCTCATTCAGCGTGATGCGCTCAGCCTCCACGGAACCCAGGATATTGGCTCCGATACTACCATTACCGATAGGCAATGACTTTGACTCCCAATCAGGATCGGGATTGCGGGCTGTATCACCAGCAGAGATAGGTTTCTTGTTTGTCCATTTCTCGGGATGACCACCATACCAGATTTGCTGTCCCTTCAAGGTGACAGGCGTGTCAAACCAGTAAGACAATGGAGTCTTCTGCTGTGCTGAAGCCTGAAGAGCTCCCAGCATAGCCAAGGTAAAGATAGTTACGGTTTTCTTGTTCATGATGCGTATAAATTTAAATTTCCAATTATTATTTCCTATTGCAATTTCCGGAATTATTCAAAATAAGAATTCCAATATCCGGTACAAATTTACGATTAATATCTGAACTAACAAAGACATATCATAAAAAAAACGAGAATAACCGGTGTTTTTTTCAAATACCCGTTATCCTCGTTTGATTTCTATTTGATTCCCTAGCCAAATCAATACCACTTGACGGCGTTAGAATAACCACTACGCTTATCATACTTCAAGGCATCCGTCAATGTAGCTGCATTGCATCGGAAGGTGAAGTTATAACTGGTATATGGCGCAAGTACTACTGAACAACTCATGTTGAAACAGTGGAGATCTCGAGCCAGACTGGCAGTAGTCATACTAATCTTGGAATTCTCGAAGTCGTAACCGGAAGAGAAACTGATGTTCCATCCATCACTCAAGCGAACATTACCACTCATGTTAAGCGTCTGTGTAAACTTGTATGGATAGCGCATGGACTTCTCATTGAATTTCTCTCGTCGAGTATCCTCACGCATCGTAACACCATATCCAAAGGTCAAAGACCAAGGCATCTTGAATGCCATATAACCGTCGCTGTCGGTCTTTGCTTTACCACCGCCACTCTTCTTGGCAGCCGTTTTACCCTTCTCGATATTATCATCCACGTTGCTTTCTATGTCGGTATCCATACCTTCATCGTCATCATCGCTCTTCCTGTTCTTGTCCTTATCATCATCATCATCGCCACCACCGAAGAGTTTCTTCAACTTTTCCGGATTCAGCGTGAATGAGAAGTTCTGAGACATTCCCTGGAATCGTCCGAATCGACCCTTGCCCCACTCTGTGTGGTTGCCAACAAACACATTACCCTGATCATCCAGTTCGTAAGCGTATGTTGCAAAGACGGCATTCATATTGAATGTGTAGTTCTTCCACCACTTGAGACGGAGGTTGATATTCATATCGCTCCATGGGCGAACCTTGGCTGCGGTGTTGTAACTCATATTGATGTCGAACGCATCAATGAGACTCACCTTCTTGAGACTGTCGTTCTTATCTCTCCATTTCATCTCCAGGTTATTGCCCAAAGTGAAGGAAATGTTACCACTCTTGCCCTTACCCGGGACACCGTAAAGTGCATTCTGATATGGTGAATAACTGACGAGCGATACGTTGCCATCTGCATCGGTCTTCTGATAAGTATCCCAGAATCCATATCTGCTAGCACCGAAGTCAGGGGCATAACTGAAGTTGACCGTCGGAGTGAAGACGTGGCGAATCCTGTCTATTCTGTTACCGAAGAGCTTACGGTTAGGAATCCAGAATCCATACAGCTTGGTAGAGAGACCTACACTCATGTTCCAGTTATAAACATTGTTGAAACCATATATGGTATCACTCTTCTCAACCTGCTTTTCGCTATCCCATGATTTCTCCACCTTATTGGTATACATACGGTCGGTGAAGTTGAACGAAGGACTCACATTGAGATATTTGAAGAGAGTGAACGATGCACTCACTGGTATCTGATGCTGCCATCCGTTGCGCCAGTCCTTGATAAGCGAACTGTGCATCAGCTTATCCTCCTTGGTATTGATACTGTTGGAGATATGTCCTGTATAACTCATGGCGATTTTCTCGTACCATTTCTCATCACCCACCATCTTCTTTCTTCTGAACGGATAGAATCGGGAGATAGAGATGTTGAGGTCTGGCAAGGTCATCGCTATCGAAGAGTCACGCATGTTCTGCGAAAGATTGGCAGTAGAACTGAGCGACATACCGATGCTGGAGAATGTTGTACTCCAGTTGACGGAAGAGGTTCGAGTACTCTGCGTCATCGTCTGAGGATTATAGAGTGAACTCAGATTATTCCGCTCATAGCTGGATGTGGCAAAGTTGACACTTGCCGACAACGAACTGAACGGATTAGCCTTTGAATCTTGCCTATGGCTCCACTGCAACTTGAAGCTCTCCTGCTCTGTGAAATCAGGCATTCCCTTGTCTCCATTCTTCGTATCCTGGTAACTGAAGAAGAAGGAACCGGAATACTTATATCGCTTGCGATAGTTGCTTGCCGCCGAAAGTCCCCAAGATCCCTTGGTATAGATTTCTCCGAGGAGTTTCAAGTCCCACTTGTCACTCATGGCAAAATAATAACCACCATCCCTGAGATAGAATCCGCGCGCACTCTCATCACCGTATGTCGGCATGATGAAACCGCTGCTGTAGCTCTTGGAGAACGGGAAGAAACCGTATGGTATGGCTATAGGAACCGGCACATCGCACACCACGAGATGAGCAGGTCCGAAGACCACATCCTTATTCGGTCGCATCTTGGCACGTGAGAGTGAAATATAGAAATCCGGATGCGGATCATCACAGGTGGTATAAGTGGCATGTTTCAGATAAACCGTACCCGTAGAATCTCGCTTCGATTTCATACCTCTCAAGAAACCATCTTCCTGCGCTGTATATACATTATTAATAAGAGCCTTCTTACTCTTGAAGTTAAACTTGATGGTATCAGTATCGTAGGTATCGCTTCCCATCTTGAAGATTGGCTTTCCCTTGACGCCTTCATCAGCAGAAGAATCGGGAGTACCCATTGCCTTCACATTACTCTTGTCGAGATCCATGGAGATACGATCTGAAGAAAGGTCCATGTTCTGATACTTCACATTCGAATTACCAAAGAGATGCGCTACCTTGTTATGAGCATCATAGACCAGCGAATCGTCTGCCTGATAACTGACAGGAGCGTCAATACCACCCGATTTCTTACGGTTGATACTGTCCAGACGGATACTGTCATCCACCACCTTATTATGTTTCCATATAGCCTTCTGCAGCGAGTCCATCTGAGTGGTATCGGCCTCCGTACTGATGATTTCATTGCCGAGAGAATCGACAAAGACGGAGTCGCCCACAGCCACGGCAGTAGAATCCACCTGAGCCTTCTTGTCTTTCTTTTTAGAAGGCATACCCGGGTTTGCCACCATCATGCAAGAGATGGCAGCAAACATCAGTGCAGCTATAGTTGATTGTTTTCTCATTCAGAAATTATTGTTAAGAAGTCACCCAACTGAACTTCTATCCTATTTCAAACATCCGCTCCCATTCCTGGAAGCGCTTTACTCCTTCCTCGCCAAACTTAGCGAGACTTTTCTCTGCCTTTTCAATACTTTTTTCCTTGTCGAGATGAGTCTTGCTGAAGAACTTATCAGCATAGCAGATTACCTTTTCCTCCATTGTTTCGGGCAGAAAATCCTGGTGAGGCAGAGGCAGTTGCTGCTTCTCAATCTGCTCTTTTGTGATGCCGGCACCCGTATGGCGCTCGCATACCCGAGCATGTCGCTCATAACCTTCCTTGCGCAAGAGTTCGGCACCCAATCTACCATGACAAATATATGGCTGCGAGCCAAAACACATGATGCCGGGAGCATCAGTCATGAAGATTCCTATATCGTGAAGCATCGCTGCTTCCTCGATAAACTGGGCATCCAAATGCAATTCAGGATGAGACGAAACAATCTGTAGCGCCTTTTGCGCTACAGATTGACTATGTGTAATGAGGATATGACGAAGCTCATTATCCTCAGGATAATACTTATCAATTAATAATTTATAATTCATAATTAATAATTATTCGTAGCCGTCCACAACGGCGCAGCCTAATTGTTAATTCTTAATTATCAATTCTTAATTATTCTCGCGCTCAATGTAAGCGATGACATCACCCTTGCGGATCTTGCTGCCCTGCTTAGCATTGATTTCTACGAGCTTGCCACCCAATGCAGCAGGAACTGTCTCAAACTCACCCCATGGAGCGAGGATGTAGCAGAAGGTATCACCTTCCTTATACTCCTTACCGATGAATGGCTCTACAGCTGGCTGGCACTCGCCTTCGCCCTGGAACTCCCAGAAAATCTGGCCTGCAACTGGTGCTACGATAGCATCAGCCTTGGCATGCTTGAATTCAGCGAGCTGAGCTGGTGTCAAGGTGCTGCCGAGCTTGGCATCTTTTGCCTTCTGGAGGTCAGCCAGGAAGTTCTTCTTAGCCTGACCGCTCTTGTAATTGCGATACTGCTCTGGGTGCATGGCGAGCTCAAAGAGTTCCTCATCGTCCTGACCGTAATCCCAACCGTTCTCGTCCATTTCCTTCTTGAAGTCGTCGAGTGCATTAGTAAGCAATGTATGAGCATCAACATCTGTAAACTCACGACCCTGCTTCTTGGCAAGCTCTACGAGTTCTGGATCAATCTCTCCAGGAATCTTACCACTCTTACCGAGAATCATACCCCACATAGAATCGTCCATCATCACGAAGCGGCCCTTGCCCTGCTCCATGGTGAGGAGGTTCATCAATGAGATGTTCTTCACGTACTGGCTGAATGGTGTTACCAATGGAGGATAACCTACGCGTGGCCATACATACTCTACCTCGTCGAAGAGTTTGATGAGCAGGTCGTCCATAGACAACTCTTCCTCACCCTTCTTCTTGCGGATGTTGTTGATAGTCTGACGCATACCGCCGAGGTCTGCCATCATAGAACCCATCATACCGCCAGGGAGACCGCAACCGAGCAACAATGAAGACATAATCTTGTTACCTGGGTTGATGAAGTAACCCAACCACTCGTCGATGAACTCCTGAGTCATGGCACGAGCCTTCATGTAAGCACTCATGTTGATTTCTGGAACCTCGAAGCCCTCGTTCTTCAGCATGCTGATAACAGAGATTACGTCTGGGTGAACCTTACCCCATGACAATGGCTCGATGGCAGTATCGATGATGTCGGCACCATTGTTGCAGACCTCGAGGATAGAAGCCATAGAGAGACCAGGACCAGAGTGACCGTGGTACTGGATGATGATTTCAGGATACTTGTCCTTGATCATCTTGGTGAGCTTACCGAGGAATGCAGGCTGACCGATACCAGCCATATCCTTCAAGCAGATTTCCTCAGCACCGGCAGCGATGAGCTGGTCGGCGATGTTCATATAATATTCGAGAGTATGAACAGGAGAATTGGTGATACAGAGTGCACACTGTGGAGTCATACCACCCTCCTTAGCCCACTTGATAGAAGGAATGATGTTACGAACATCGTTCAAACCATCAAAGATACGGGTGATGTTGGTACCCTGCTTAGCCTTTACCTTGTACATCAAGGCACGTACATCGTCTGGCACAGGATACATGCGAAGAGCGTTCAATCCACGGTCGAGCATGTGAGTCTTGATGCCCACCTCGTTGAATGGCTTACAGAATGCACGAACTGCATCATTAGGATTCTCACCTGCGAGGAGGTTAACCTGCTCGAAAGCACCACCATTGGTCTCTACACGGCTAAAGCAACCCATTTCAATGATAACTGGGGCAATCTTAGCCAACTGATCCTTGCGTGGCTGGAACTTACCAGAACTCTGCCACATGTCTCGGTATACGAGACTGAACTGAATTTTCTTCTTCATTCTTATTATTAAATTTCTTTTTTTCTATTATATATAATAATGTGTATCCGATGCTCTCAAGCTCGCAAAAGCCAAGGCATTCCATACCAAGGTGCAAAATTAGACAAAAAATTCGAGAAATCAGACTTTTCCCCTCATTTATTACATTTTCTGCACCGAAATTATTAATTATTAATTATTAATTGCCAAACTGAGAGAACAAAAATGAGAAATATAGGGGAATAAATACAAAAAATGGTTGCGAAATTTTGTTTTGTCTGCTTTTCTCAGTACCTTTGCACCCGTTTTTGGAATAACAGAGAAAAAGACAAAAATCTAGTTACAAAATTTATAGACTATTCAAGCAGAATATGGCGAACAATACGAAAAATCATCAATTACCTATCTGGACAGAGGTAGAGTATACAGCATTATGTAAGAATCCGTTCATAGACACTCCTTTCTTCATTCCAAAGGAATCGAAGGTCTTCCTATGTCGTGAAGACGGCAGCAGAGAGGAACAGCGAATGATTTTCCTGGTCTTCAAGTCTACCGCTGCAGCAGAAGATGCTGAATGGGAAGACGACCCTATTCCTGGCGAATTGTGGGTAAAGCCTTTGGAGGATGACGACACAGAGGAATATGAACCTGCAAAAATCATCTATCTCGGACAGGATATTGATGACTTTATCAATGTGGTTAGCGAGGATGACAATACTATTACATTCGACTTCTACTGGCGTCACGGTGAGGTAAAAGTAGAGAAAGCAGAAAAAACCGACGAAGGATTCGTATGCAAGAAGGAAGACTTCGGCGAGGAGGGTCTGCGCCTGACTCTCATCCCAGAGGAAGACGGCAATCCGTTCTCTCTCACCCTGCAGATTCCATACATCGGATTCTCTCTATATGACGCTGAAGACCACAAAGTACATGGAGAGATTGAGGTGGCACACGACCAGATAGACAACTACCGCTACGAGTTCGTAGGCAATGATACCAACGACCGTTTCTCATTGCATCTCGACAATGACAAACTGATTTATATCTGCGTATTGCGCCCTGAGAGTGCACAGCTGGTGGTACGCGACCAGCGCGAACGCCTTTCCGTGGTAGACCAGATTCCGTCAGAGGGTAAGCTGAGCCAGCTGATGATGAATGCTCATTCTGCACTCATCAAGAACAAGAACTACCGTTGGCGCGTGAACATCTCAGGCAGTTCTATCGCTCAGGAGGTTGAGTTGGAAATCAATCCAGAGAGTCTCGTTGCATTCATCAAGGAGCAGATGGCTAAGGGAACCGACATGGATACCCTCGGACAGCAGCTCATCGCCATGGAACAGAAGTATGCCTTCCAGTGGTTCTGGCTGAAGGACAGCGACTGGAGTCATGATGACCCAATGTTCGACATGTTCATGAACCAGCTTGTAGCATTCTCGTTCGTCACCCAGAAGCCAATCCAGGGCGACCAGCTGCAGGCACGCAACAACAAGCGCAAGATCAAGCGTTGCGCCAAGCTCATCAAGGCTCATCAGAAGGGAGAAATCAGCCTTTGGGAAGAGGAAGAGGAACAGCGCAAGGAGATTCTCCATCTCTTCAGCACCTTCCACGGTCCTTTCACAGAAATGCTGGAATCATTGAATGATGAGTCTGGAGAAGAATAAAATATATCCTCGGATTATTTTATAATATATCGAGGAGTTCCTCGAATCTTGAGATACGTCGGAGCTTCGGATGTTCAAATTCCTCTATTTTTTCATGTGCCCATGTGGTATGAAAAGGAATATGGACAGCCGAAGCTCCGATTTTTAATGCCGGAGCAATATCACTTTTGAAGCTGTTGCCCACCATCACAAGTTCATCAGGACTTACCTCTAATTCCCTGCAAAGTCGACGATAATTTTGCAAGTGAGCCTTTTTATCCTATTATTCTTTTTGGGGAAACTTTAGTGTTTTTACATGACTGTAGTCATCAAATTCAACAAACACAGTTGCCCCATAAATATAATCTATCTTTTCTCTCTTGGTAATATTGATTGGTGGAGTTTTTAAACGACTCTCCACAGCATCCGCAGGATCATATCGATAGTAAATTTTGATTTTTCTATCCAAATCTTTTATATCTATATATTTGTCTAAATGCAACCTATATAAACTCTCAGAATATATGGTTACACCTATTCGCACACTATCGTGAGGTGGTACAATGCGCGTCCCCAAATGGGGATACCAAAATCTTGCAGGACATTCCATTTCGTACTTTCCATTTTTAACAATAAAACAGGACTTAAGTTCCATACCTCCACTTAACCCATTACAAGGTATATAAACAGAATCACTGCTACGATTGTAAAATTTTAAGATACAACAAATGTCCCTATTTTCAAATTCCATCTCTTTTACTCCTTTTGGAAAATTATCAATCATACTATAATAAACACAAGAATATTTTGGCAAATTGTCGGTGCAAGATGTGATGCAACCTAAAATGACTATAAATATTATTTTTTTCATACCTTAAATCTTTATTATTATTTTTGGTTTCATTTACAGAAGCATAATCTGAATGTTGGTGGGTGACTATTTCCATTCCAATGGCTCCAAACTCCCTATGTATTTATCATTATAAGAAACACCAAAAGTATGATGTCCCCAATCACTATTTCCATAGAAACCGAAATAATGTGTCTTTACTTCAGGGAATATAGGAATGACTCTCTTTATTATAACTGTTTTGTGAATCTGTTTATATTTAAAATTCTTTTTAACGATTCTATGAAAGGAAAGATCAGGTGGGAGATAAACGATGTTGGAAGTATCATTTAAATAAAATTCAATCCCCAGATACTGCCCTCTTCGCGAATTGAAGAAGATAGAATCTCCTTCACCCAAAACCAAGATTGTCTCCTTATCTTTTTCTTCAACAGAAAATGTATAATTTCTTTCCTTTAGGTAATAAGTAAAATGCGAACGTCCACAAGCTACCAATAGTAAACTTACCCAAACAGCCAAATATAATTTTATCGTTTTCATAACTAAAACATATTAAGAACAGAATTATATATCCTTCTAAACAAACTCTTTATTGAGATCTTTAGATTAGTTGCCTCATATCCACTATTAGAATGTCTGTACATTTGTGACCAGCCATAATATTCTGCATTAATCCTTACAAATAATTGTCTCCAAAATGGGATACCTGTACCCCGGAGCATAAAGAGTTGACATCTCTTCATTATATATCGGAAGCTTTGTTGTTGCCAACAACTGATTCATTTCACACACGGTAGGAGTCCGTTGGATAAAATCACTATCAGAAGATATGGTTTCTATTTGATACTCACGTAAAGTGCGAACAAAGATGGCATCAGATATCTCTTTACCACTAGACATCCTCGGATTATTTTATAATATATCGAGGAGTTCCTCGAATCTTGAGATACGTCGGAGCTTCGGATGTTCAAATTCCTCTATTTTTTCATGTGCCCATGTGGTATGAAAAGGAATATGGACAGCCGAAGCTCCGATTTTTAATGCCGGAGCAATATCACTCTTGAAACTGTTTCCCACCATCACCAACTCATCGGGAGTTACATCCAGTTCCCTGCAGAGACGATGATAAGCCTTGGGAGTCTTGTCGCTCACGATAGTCACCACATCAAAATACCGCTGAAGCCCCGAACGCCACAACTTGTTCTCCTGATCCATCAACTCCCCCTTGGTGAAGACTGCCAGTTTATATTTCTTCATCTCACGGAAACAAGCCAAGGTTTTCTCTACCCCTTCCAAAGGCTTGGCATCAAGATGCAGGAGACTCTT
>OIZF01000591.1_pt1 | contig 24581 bp, 14 predicted proteins | sample 1588471 | NCBI WGS metagenome assembly OIZF01 (sample SAMN03283279) | human gut metagenome | biome: human-associated habitat; material: feces | host: Homo sapiens | place: Peru | collected 2012
GAGGATTTTGTCTCAGCAACCATCCAAGATATATAGATGGTTGCCAAGCCTCTGTGTCCCTTATATAAAAACATTATAAAGCATTTAGATAGAGCTCGTTATCCCGAACTGAGGTATAATCTACAACATTTTCCGAAGCATCTTGTACTGCCATTACAGCAGGAGCTGCCATTAAGACTTTTGGTGCGGAAGCAAAAACTAAGATTGCCGCTACCATAAATGATAATTTCTTCATTTCGTTAAGTTTAAAAGATTTATAATTGTTAATTATTTAATCACGATTTTCTTACCACCATGGATATAGATACCCTTGGTAGGACGAATAACCTTCACACCTTGAAGAGTGTAGTATGCCTTATCCGCAGATTTCATCATGGTTGCCACAGCTGGCTTCTCGATGCCTGTTGATGCATAGGCTTCGTTGGCAAGAAAATAGCTTGGACCATTCCAGTTGGTGCTCCAGCCCTGAATATTGCGGGCTGAGAAATCGGCGTTGGCTATCAGATTCTCTGATGTTCCTTCCTTCACCAACACCATATCGTCAATATCGAGTGTACCACCGTATTTGCCAAATACAAACTGGAAGGTATCCAAGGTGAAGTTGGCTGTGAAATTCCAGGTCAGCGTTTTCCAGTCGCCAGCCTCTATATGATAGGCTGCCAGATACTGCACATCATCACTTCCACCCCACTGGTTCTTGTTGTTGCTTGCATTCCAGATAGGCCAGAATGCCAGCTCAGCGCAATCTGCTGAAGTTCTCACCTTCATGGTCAGCGTATACTTGGCACCCTTCTCCAAAGCCTTTGGCAAGGTGTAGACAGCCTGACGGTCCCAAAGGTTCTCGCCCACAGTACTCTCGTAACGGATGAAATAGTTGCGGTTTTCCACAGGCACCGGATGCTGGTTCAACTGATGACGCTTGAAGAAGTTCCACAGTTCCTGGGTAGAATTTACCCCATTAGGATCATTGGAATGCCAGTGTCACTTACCGTCGATAGAGATAAGGTTCACTTCAACATCATCGTTCACATTATTATATATAGTACGGGTATCATTTGCAGTTTTTCTGCCGGAAGGATAAGGACGGATTACCTGCGGATTGCTTGCATCGCAACCTTCGTAGGCAGCCCACTTCTTTATATATTCCTCAATGCTAGGATAACCGCCAGCCACGTGAGAAGGATCACCCGTATATCTGAACACATCATCAGCGGTTCCGTGAATATGCATGATAGGCACATTGCGGTTAGCTTTAGGCTGCTTACCGATATCCACACCGCTTACTGGTCCGAAAGCAGCAATCTTATCGCCAAGAGTTTCCAGGCAATGATAACCCAGCCAGCTACCCATAGAGAAGCCCGAGAGATAGATGCGGTTCTTGTCCACATTGTACTTCAGCTCCATATCCTTCATGACAGCCTCCACAAACTTCACATCACCCATACCGCTGGTATCCCACATTCTGTTATTACCCAGCGGATAAGTAACAATAAAACCCTCGGTATCAGCCAGCGCGTTCCATTGGGTCTGGTTCTGCTGATACCCAGGGTCCTGATTCATACCATGAAGAGAAATCACCAGAGCCGGTGATTTCTCTACATTCTTTGGTACATAAGTGAGGGTCTTGCGAGTAGAAGTCCCCACTTTTACATCTTCCCAGGTCTGTGCCGCCATTTGTAGGCACAGAACCATGAGGAGAGATGCGAGCATTGTAAAACGTCTCATCTATTACTTGATAACCATCTTTTTACCATTCTTGATTACAATGCCCTTGTAACCCTTACCTACCTGCTGACCAGCGAGGTTGAAGCACTTGCCATCCTGAGCTACATTTGCACTCTCAATTTTAGAAATGCCTGTAGTAGGCTCTTCTACAATTTCAAATGTAGCAGCATTCTGCCAACCTAGATAGTGAATAGTCTTAGTAGTATCATACTCACCAACTGTTGCATTATCAAAATTCTCTGTTGAAAGGAGGGTGCCATCTGCATCATACACCTTAATGCTACCAATATAGATGACTGCATCCTTAGGCATCTTTCCTACATTCAGCAAGAGTGCAGTAGCTGCATACTCATAATCCTTCAAAATTTCCGGATCACAATTTTTGGTATTACCATTTGTATGATCTATCTCCATTCCTGGCTTTGCAGTACAGTGGGAGTGACAAGTAACCGTGGTCTTACCAGGGAAGTTTATTACTGCCTCTGACTTTTGATTAGTCAAGGTAAGTTCCTCAGTATAATTGAACACTGCAGAATTATTCCACTCCGTCATATGCTCTGTCTGAATATCGTCAATAGCCTCTGTTCCGATTTTGAATTCGGTACCAGCTGTAGTGTACACATCAAACTTCACGACATAAGCCTTGCCCTTCTCTAGATTCTTAAGCTTGATAAAACACTGGCTGTCCCAAGGATTAGCCTTGTCAGCGGTGCAAGTAATCTTCAGCACCTTGTTAGCTGCACTCACGTTAACTGCCATCAAGGCAGCAGCAATCAAAGTAAAAATCTTTTTCATACGCTTTTAATTTTAAGTTTATTGATAATAATTGTTCATTCGTGGAACGAGAAATGTTTCTCATTTCCGCTTGCAAAAATAACAGAAAAGGCTGAAAAAGACTTTGCGTGGTATAACAAATACTTTGTGAGAAGTACCAAATAGGTTTGATAGCCAACATTATAACGAAAATGATACACCATCAAACCTATTTGAAGAGGAAATCAGGAAAAGTCAAATAAACAAATGTTCCAGATTCCCCAAATGTTTTTGCCCAAAATGTTCCAGATTCCCCAAATGTTTTTACCCAAAATATTCCAGATTCCCCAAATGTTTGGTCAAAACAGAGGAAATCTATACAGATGAGCCTAATACATCACGTCCTTCTCTGGGAAGCCAAATTAAAGATTTTGGCACGAAAACGCACTTTTTCTCGAAAAAAAAGTGAGAAAAAGTGCGTTTTCGTGCCATTTTAAGGAAAAATATCGTAATTTTGCTGTCGAACCAAAACATTAGAAGTATGAAAGCAGATTTAATAATCGGACGAGATAAAGAAAAGGCAGAGCTTCAACGTTGTATAGACTCAGATCGCTCTGAACTTGTTATCGTTTATGGTAGAAGACGTGTCGGCAAGACTTATCTAGTAGATGAATTTTTTGGTCGGAAGTACGACTTCACTTTCGTTGGAGGACACAATCTCCCCCAACGCACCCAATTGCGCAGTTTTGCCAAAGCATTAAAACAAGCCATGGGCGAGACATCAGCTCGCAAATTATCAGATTGGTTTGATGCCTTTGATGTTTTGGAAGAATATCTGTCATCCTTGCCAGAAGACCGCAAAAAGATAATCTTTGTAGACGAAATGCCTTGGATAGATTCCTTGCGTTCCGACTTCACCCCAGCATTTGAAAACTATTGGAATGGATGGGCAGCCCGTCGTCGCGATATAGTTTTCATCGCTAGCGGTTCTGCCACATCATGGATGGTAGACAAGCTCATAGAAAACCAAGGAGGTCTGCATGCTCGCATCACTTGCCAGATATATTTACGCCCATTTACTTTGTATGAGACAGAACTATACCTAAAATCGCGGGGATGCTCTTGGGATCGCTTCCAGATAGCCCAATGCTATATGTTCTTTGGAGGCATTCCTTTTTATCTGAGTTTAATAGATCCAAGTCTTAGCCTTGTACAGAATGTTGATGCCCGGTGCTTTAACAAGGGAGGGGCACTAAGACAAGAATTTGACGAATTATATGGAGCCTTATTTACTCATGCAGACAATTACATCAAGGTGGTCAGGCTCTTGGCTAATCATAAAGGCGGCATGACAAATGCAGAAATTGCTAAAGCAGCCCAACTGGACGGAAAGAAGTTGTGCCAGATATTAAAGAATCTGGAGAGATGTGACTTCATCATGAAGTTCAGATATTATGGCAAGAAGACGCAAAACCGCCTATATAAGTTGACAGACTTTTATACCTTATTTTATTTAAAGTATATAGAGCCCAATATCGACTCCTTTGATGAGCAATGGTGGAGCAAGCATTATCTCTCTCACTGTGTTGAGGCATGGCAAGGTTTAACTTTCGAATTACTCTGTTTGTTCCATATCAGCCAAATACGCAAGGCATTGAATATTGGTGGCGTGGCTAGCGAGGCATACATTTGGTTTGACAAGGCTAACAAAACCAAGAATCAGAGAGGAGCCCAAATAGATCTCATCATAGAGCGTGCCGACCGAATCATCAACCTCTGCGAGATGAAATTTAGTCAGGCCCAATACAAAATTTCAGCAGATTATGAGATAAAGCTGCGCAATAGGATGGAATTATTCAGAGACCGAACCCATTGCACAAAATCATTGGTAAATACCTTTGTCACAACATTTGGTGTTGCCAATGGCATCCATTCAAGTATAGTAAACAGCGAAGTCACACTAGACAATCTCTTTCAAGAATGACACATAGGAGAAAGAGAATATTTTCATCATTAAAAAAAACGCAAAAAGGTTGACCGTGTCATCACAACACAGCCAACCTTAACGACTAACATCTTTTTTCGGTTAATCTTTGTATGATAAACCTAAAACTAATGTCTTTTAGAGTAATTACTTGGCTTCCTTCCAATATTCTGGAGCACCAAGACCTACAGCGAAACCTGCATAGGTATGCTTGCGAAGATAGTTGAGATCCCAGAGGCCTACTGGCAAACCAGGACGCCAACCTGAATCCTTAGGAGCATCTGTAGCACACCACTGAGTGATACCATACTGCTGAGCAGCAGGAATAATCTCGAAGTACTTCTGGAGAACGAAGGTGTAGAGGTCACGCATTTCCTTGTGTTGTTCCTCTGTTATATCGGCTGTCTTCACTTCTTTGCCAGCGGCATCGACATAACCCATATCAAGCTCAGAAATCTTGATGAGCTTATCTGTCTTAGCCAGCAACTTAAACATCTCTTCGATATGTTTTTTCTTACTTTCCTGAGTGTTAGGATCAGCATAGCAAGAGATATGCATCTGAGATGCGATACCATCAATCTTGGTAACACCATCAGCCTCCCAATCCTCGATCCACTGAATCAAACTCCTCAACTTGCCATTGTCGTCCCAATCGCTCTCCAAGTTATAATCATTGATGAAGAGTTTCAATTTCTCAGGGTCACCATTATGGGCGGCAAAACTCTTGCGAGCATCAGCCACAGCAGTGCGAACATAATCAATGTCACCCAGGTAATCCTGCCAGTAGAAATTGTTCTTTGCATCGTCAGCTGAAACGTTGCCTCGTTTAGCAGACTGCAAGTCGTACTTGCCATCACCATCTTTATCGGCACCAGAAAGGGCCTCGTTCACAACTTCCCAAGATGTAACATAACCATTAGTAGCCTCCATCATACCATCAATCCACTTGCCCATAGCATCAGTAAGAAGAGATTTCTTCTCTTCGTCCGTAAGAGGAATAGAATTAGACTTAGTAATCTTGCAAACTCTAACAGAATGAACATCCAAAGTAGCATCAGCTGTCTGAGGCTTAAGAATGATGTCATACTTACCACCTTCTACTTTAGGCATTTCGATTTTTACCGAATGACGACCTGCAGCTACAGGCACTTTGGCTGTAATAGCTTGAGCTGTGCCACCCCAACCATTTTGCATGGTGAGATCTACACCACTTGCATCCTTATCAGAAGTAAGGTCTAAATAAACAACATAGTCACCTTCATCTAATTCATTATCGCCACCTGGCATAACAAAGAATTGAGACCAATCGCCTGTAGGAACAAAGTGGATAGCTCCATTAATAACAGGAGGTGTACAACCCATAACATAGAATGGGAAATCACCATCAGTATAAGTTTCCTTATGAACCTCGGTCTCGATTTCCATTACCGGAGCCTCAGAATGAGTAACTTTTACCCACTTACAAGAAATGTCTCCTGCAAAATCTCCTGGTTGGAAAACGACAAAAGCTTTTTCTGTTGTTAATCCACTAAATGTTACAGATTGCTCTTTCCACTGTGTAGAAACTGACATTTTCTGGGATGTTGTTGCTCCCCAGTTACCCGTCTGCACATCAATCTGTCCATCTTCTGAAGCCTTGATCATAGCTGTTACCTTATATTCTCTCTTGGCATCAACATCTACAGGATAATTGTCAACTACAAAATACTGATACCATTTTCCAGGATATTTGCTAATCAAAATTCCATCTTTGATTTCAGGAGTATAGTCCATTACATAAAAAGGGAAACTATTCATTTTAGAAAAGTCGGTATAAGCATCTACCTTATCAACTTTCTGACTAGGGTCTACCTGAATTTCCTTATCTGCAATAAGTTTACTAAGATACTTCTTGTTCTGCTGAGAATGCCAAGCAAGCGTATGACCATAGATGGTCAAACCTGCATCCTGTGCATTTGTAACGAAATCCTTAACAGTATTAAAGTCAAAGGTTCCATCATTTTTTACACAAGAAGCATACTTCATGGCGTTGCCTGCTGTCATCTCCTCGAAGTTGCTACCAGCCAAGCAATATACAAGCTCCTGTTTATTGAAGTCGGGCGCAGCCAGTGCAATACCCAACTTAAAGTCGGGATTGCACTTGCCAGAAGCCTTCATGTCTTCGACATATTTCTTCAAAGGCTCATAGTTGTTAAGATACTGATATTCCTTCAAGTTCTTGGTCATATCAGTTCTGTACTCCGAGAACTTGTCATCAGCACATGATGACAAAGCCAAGAGAGCTACCAAGCCTAAACCAAAATTAATATTTTTCAATTTCATAATAATCTACCTATTATTAGATGATACTTAATTGATAATTACCGCAGCTTACTTTACGATATACTGAGTATCGAAAGTTAACACGCCATTGGTATTACCACGAGTTTGAGCTACAAACTGGTCGGTTGTCACTACCTTGACAGCACCGAAGTCTACGGTATACTGGAGAGTCAGGATGTCACGATCCTTGTTGCCCCAAGCCAGCTTAGCGCCCTTCTCCACAAACTTACCTGTACCTGTAGCAGTTACGCCCTCTGTCTCGGAAGAAACAGTGCAAGTACCATCGTTAGCAAAGGTAAGCTTCAAGTTGCAAGTATAAGACTTGAGGATATCCTTACCCTCAGCATCCTTGCCCACAACTCTCTTGACTGTGAGAGGATAGATAGCCTCTGTAAGGCTCTTGGTAGTAATCTGGCAAACCTCGTCCTTCTCAATAGTTGCACCCTCACGCTTCTCTTCTGTGGTCTGACCATTCTCAGTAATCTTATCTGTACCACGGCGCAGATAGAATCCAGCCCAAGGGTTCATGTATTTCACACAATAGAGCACATAGTTCTGAGGCAATATCTTCCACGCATCGCTATTGGTCAGCGCAGGAGTTTCACCCTCCTGGAAAGGAGTACCCGTCAAGATTTTGCCAGCACCCTTCTGATCTTTGATGATCAGAGGGATGACATAAGTATTCTTTACAGAGGCAGGATCAGCGAAGAAAGCATCGTTGAGCTTCACCTGTAATCTTCCCTGCAAGTTGCCACCATAAGAGATGGTGTTACCTGCCAAGGTATAATACTCTGCAGGCATAGGCTTTACAGGAGATACGCCATCAGAGAAATAGAGGTTGTCACAAAGCGAATTATCTACAGCCACATCCAGTGTGATGTCCTTACCATTGTAAGCACCACCCATGGTAGACACGATGTTGATAATATGCTCGTTGTCCTTGGTATTGTCACGAGTCTCGTCATTGCCCAACACCAATATACGCTCCACGTTTTGGCGGGCGAAGTAGACAGATGTGCCACCCTCGTAGTCGTCAAACTCAGGCGTGCCGTTCTCACAAGAGCCGAAAGTCAGAGCCAAAGCTCCGAGTGCAGCCATTGAGAAATATTTATTCATCTTCATAGTTTTCATCATTATAAAATGTTAGTCGTTTGTAATTTTCCATCCTGCATTCTGCTTCAGCTGATCCCACTTGAGGATTTCAGTCTGTGGCACAGGACCGTAATACATATAGTCGTCGTATTTTCTTTCCTCTACTGTGATATCCTTGAACTGTGGAATACCAGCCTCTGTAGAAATCTCCACGCCATGAACAGCCTCATTGATAGGAGCCTTCCAGCGGCGGAGGTCATTGAAGCGCTTGTTCTCGAAGCAGAGCTCAATACGACGCTCATTGCGAATCAACTCACGCATCTTAACCTGGTCGTTAGCGCACTCATCAAGATAAGAATCATCTGTGATGCCTGCACGATGACGGATAGCCTTGATCACATCGTATGCAGAATAAGCATGTGTGCCATTGCCCTTAGGTCCCCAAGCCTCATTGGCAGCCTCAGCATAATCCAAGAAGATCTCGGTATAGCGGATATACACAGGATAGTGATACTGTGCGTTCTTGGCATTTGGATTAGGATTACAATCCTCACGAAGAAGCTTCTTCATATAGTAACCAGTACGTGTAGAGTTACCAATCTTATTCAGTCCATTGTCATTGTTGGCAGTGGTGATGTCGGTATTGATGGTTGCACCCTTATACTTGCAGCCATTATAGATAATGTAGAGATTCAAGCGTGGATCACGTTTACTATAAGGATCCAAGTCATCATACTCACTGCGCTCATCTGTGATAGGATAACCATTGGCAGCAGGGAAAGCATCTACCAAATTCTGGGTAGGATTGATACGTCCCTTACCATAGAGAGATGGAGGGAAGTTATCAGCCTCCTGGTTCAAACCGAGGTCCCAATCATCTGCACCATTAGTCTTATTACCACGCCAGATAATCTCCTTAGGGCATGCACCAGACTGCAAATTATTAATCTCATTAGTCTGAGCATACCAAGAATTACCTGTTTCAGACAAGCCGCTTACACCACCTATCAAGTCGAGCAAGCTGGCTGCATCATCAGCAGCACGCTTATAATCCACATTGGTACCCTTATTAAAAGCAGGGCTGGCAGCAAGGAGAGAAACCTGTGCACGGATAGCCTTGGCGATACGACCGCTCACACGACCACGCATCAGAGAACCCAATACACGGTTATAGTCCTGATAGTTGTTCACACCCATAGCAGTGTATTTTTCTGGCACAGGATCTGACTTAGTCAAATCATTGTAGTCCAAAGGCAGCAACTGCTCAGCCTGGTCCAAGTCGCTATAGATTTGATCCAAGCAAGCTTGGAATGTGGCACGTGGCTGATTGAAATCAGAAGAAGTATCCTCTGGCTTTGTCAAGTTTGGCACACCCAGGAGCTGACCATCCTCAGTCCAACCACCATGGTTCATCAAGAGATAATACATATTGAGAGCTCTCAAGGCATAAGCCTCACCCTTACGGCTCTCACAGAACATCTGCTGCGCACCCTTGTCCTTAGCCCAGTCTACCTTGTCCACTTCCTGAAGGAAGATGTTCAAGTACTGGATGCTAGCACGACAGCTAGTCCACTTGTTCATAGGGTCATTATTGGCAGCCCAAGAACCAGTAGCCATTTTCAGGTAGCTGTTAGACAAATCATTGCTTACAGCATCATCGGTTGCCACATCAGTTACACTTTTGGTATTATAAGGAAGCACGGCATAAGCATAGCCGAGAAGTCCCTGAGCATAAGTAGGCTCTTCGTAAATCTCGTCCAAGCTACGGTTGTTTTCCTGTGCAGGCTCAAAGAGATCTGAGCAAGACACCAACGAGAGTGACAATGCAGCTAATATAAATAACTTATTAATTTTCATTTCTGTATACATTTAATAATGATTAGAATGTAGCCTTCACACCTATATTATAATAGCGTGTCTGAGGAGCACTACCAATGTTCATCTCCAACACCTCACGGTTCTTAGAGATAGTGAGCAAGTTGGCACCGCTTACATAAGCAGACAAGCCCTTAAGCCAAGTCTTCTGGAAGAGCGTGCTAGGCAGGTCGTATGTAATCTGTACCTTAGCCAAGCGGAAAGCGTCTGTGCTGTACATCCAGAAGTCTGATGTCTGATAGTTGTTGCTACCTGAGAGTGTGGTAAGACGTGGATAAGTAGCAGTCTCCTTGGTTGCCTTAGTCCAGCGATTGCGAACCACAGCTGAGTACTTGCCGTCACCCTTTACCCACCAGTAAGAATTGTTCTTCAAGCCATAAGCACCGAAGTTGCCAGTACCGAGGGCAAAGAATGTGAAGTTCTTCCACTTAGCAGTGAGGTTTACACCCAATGTGAATGGAGAGCCATACCAACCACCCTTGCCCAGGAACACCTGGTCGTAAGAGTCGATCTTGCCATCACCGTTTACATCCACATACTTCATATCGCCAGGCTTCACGTCACTACCCAAGCGGCTCTGGTCTGGAGAGTTCTTGATTTCTTCCTCACCCTGGAAGAAGCCAGCAAACTTATAACCCCAGATACCATCGAGAGCCTTGCCCTCACGGTTTTGGTAATCCCATGCGTTCATCTCATCACGCTTGGTAGCCTTGGTGTTATAATAAGTACCTGTTACGCCGAGCTGCAAGTCTACATCACCCACCTTCTTATTGAAGTTAGCTGCGAAGTCGAAACCGATGCGGCGATTATTGTTAAAGTTGAGCACAGGCATGAATGAAGCATCAGGATAGCCTGGCTTAAAGTGAGAAGGATAGAACGTTGGAGTAGAAATCAGATAACCCTCCATCGAGTTAACGAAGAAGCTAGCATCCAATGTTACCATCTGCTGCCACAAGGAAGTCTTGAAGTTGACAGAAAGTTCCTTACGCTTGATGAAGTCGAGATCCTTGTTGGCAGAACGCTTAGAGAATGTGTACTTGCCAGCGGAACCATCATACCATCCATAACCATCAGCTGTCTGCCAGTTGGTATCATAGAGATAGTATCTGTTGTCATTTACTGCCAAGTCAATATCCTCGTTGATGATGCTACCAGATACACTGATCATCATATCGTCTACCACCTTGCTGTTCTTCAAGAAGTTCTCGTTCTTGAGTCTCCAACCCAATGAAAGTGAAGGAGAGAAGCCTACACGATGACCTGGAGCCAACTGTGCAGAGTGGATAGCTGCCAAGCCGAAGTCTGCATAATAAGTCTTGGCGTAATCATAAGATGCATCCAAGGCAAGATTAGCACTTGAGTTCTTATGATACTGTCCAGACTTCGACTGCTGGAAGCCAGAGGCAATCAACATCGCAGAGAGGTTATGTACCTTATTAAATGTATTGGCGTAATTGAACTGAGCAGAGAAGAGCATGGTCTGATTGTCCACACTATTAGCGATGTTCTGTACACCAGACTTCTTATCCTCACCTTCCTTCTTCAAAGCTACGATCATATCCTTGCCGTCAATGTTTGACCATGTTGGGATATAGATGGCATAGCTATTATTGAAAGATGTGGTGTAAGAGGTAGCATAGTCTACTGCGAAACGAGTCTCGAAAGACAAGCCCTGCAACAACTTGTGCAGATTGATGTTAACACCTGTATCAAACTGGAACTGGCGGCTAGTATACTTGCTCTTACCAGCAGCATAGTAATCTGCGAAGATGTTAGAAGAGTTAGCCTGTGTACCAGCCAAGAAGTACTTGCCATCCACCAGCTTAGCCACACTCATCAAGTCCCAAGCAGCCTTGGCATTAGGAGCTATCATGTCTGTAGAGATCAATGGACTAGCATTCTGTGGGAAGTTAGGACGCCAAGTAGCAGCTGCATTCCAATAATCACCAATAGCAGAATGTGAATCATAGAATGTGGCATTGGAGTTGACCCAAGCCTTGATGTCATCTGTGATGTTGACATCTACATTACCACGTACACTGAAACGCTGAGTGTTATTGTTCTTAGCCTCACCAAACTTCAGGAAGTCGCCCTGGCGATAATAGTTGATGTTGCTATAGAAGTGAGCACGCTTACCACCACCACTAATCTCAGCAGTAGCCTCGTAGCGACTATTCATCTTGCGAAGATAGTCAGAAGAGTACATATCGAGATTAGGATAACGATATGGGTTGGTGCCCAAGCCATGATTGTAGATATCCTCAGCAGAGTAGAGAGGAGTCAAACCGTCATTGGCACGAGCCTCGTTGTAGAGAGTCATATACTCAGCAGAGCCCAGATACTCAGGGAATGACTTAGCCACATTGAGACCAGCGTTAGCCTGCACCTCAACCTTCAAGCCATCGTTCTTGCCACGCTTGGTGGTGATGAGCACAGCACCCTTAGCTGCCTTGCTACCATAGAGCACTACAGCTTGCGCACCCTTGAGGAATGTAATCTGGTCAATCTCGCTAGGCATCACGTTGGTTGCCTCACGAGGCACACCATCTACCAATACCAAGTATCCTGCATTGTCAGCATCCATACCCCAGAGAGAGTTGCCATTCCAACCACCCACGTAGCCCTGCATGTTGTCAAGGCTATAAGTGTGGTAGTTTTTCTTCATCAATCCCTCTACATCGACTACCGAAACGCCGCCCAAGATGTCACCCTTGGCTACCTTGCGATAAGCCACATTGACCATCTCCTTGTCGGCAGCAACGGTATCGGTTTCGTTCTCAGCAGCAGTTTTGGCATCGGCAGCCATAGGAGCCAATGACACAAGACCTGCCAACAGGAACTTTGAATTATATGATTTGAATTTTGAATTCATACTATCATTCTTATTTTAGTATTACTATATAATGTTATTTTACCAACCAGGATTCTGACTAAGCTCTTGATAGAGATAAACATCCTTGATAGGCAATGGGAACCAATAGTGCTTGGCTGTGAAGTGACGAGTCAAGATCGCTTCCTGGCGGAAGTTAGCCACCTGAGCATCAGCTGGGTCTTTCTCCTTGTAGAAATCGGCACCCTCCACACGGTCAAACTCATCAGAGTACTTTACATTGTAAGGAGCCTCGGTCAGGAGCAACCAGCGCTGCAAGTCGTTGAAACGGAAGCCCTCGAAAGCAAGTTCCACCTCACGCTCACGGCGAACCTCGTCCATGAACTTATGTGCATCAGCTACATACTCTGGAGCCACATGACCAGCGCCACAACGATCACGAAGGGTATTGATGGCATCCTCAGCAGTCTTGCTAAAGTTAGTAGCCTTGCCAGAAGCACCACCAAACGCAGCACAAGCCTCAGCATACATCAGATAGATGTCAGCCAGACGCATATATGGCAAGTAACAGTGGAATGCTGAACCCCAATCGTAGTCGCGATCCACCTCATTACATGTATGAGGCACCAACTTCTGGATGAAGTAACCTGTACGGCTGCCATTAGCCACTGGACGCATATTGCCACCTGTATACAACTGGCAGTACTGCAAGTTAGCCCACTGACCAGGAGTACCATTCAGATACTTGAAGCCATCAAACACGATGTCGTGATAGAAGCGTGGGTCACGGTTCTTATATGGATGAGTAGGATCGAAACCACCTGCTATGTTAGGAACCAACTTGCCATTCTCTACGATGTAAGCGGGCTCACCATTAGCCATACCGTAAGCAGCTATCAAGTTAGCTGTAGGCTGGTGAATCACATTGTCATGTCCAACCACTTTGTCAACCTTAGGACCAAACACCTTAGAGGTATTCCAGTTAGAGCCGTTGAAGTCTGCAGATGGACCACGGAAGATAGCCTCAATAGATCCAGGCATTTTCCAGTTCTGCTTCTTGGTATAGAAGATATCAGAGAAGCAAGAGTTAGCATCGGCAGAACGCTCATGATTGTAGACGTCCTTATATTTGAACTCAGCCAACCCATACTGTGTCTGGCCCCCCTCAACCAATGTGAGCAACTCACCGAAGACCTCAGCTGCCTTTTTGGCAAACTCCTCATCATAGTCGTATGTCTTGCCATTCTTGCTAGCTCCTACCTGTGCGCCATCCTTCATCAATGGGCTGGCAGCCCAGAGATAAGTCTTGCCCAGATAACCGAGTGCCATGATCTTGTTGATACGAAGGTCGTTCTTGCCCTGTGTGGCAGCACCATCATACTCATTGTCCCAGTTGATAGGCAACAGATCGGCAGCCTTGCGATAATCAGCAGCAGCCTTCTCTGCACACTCCTGATAAGAGAGACGAGGCAAATTGAGCTCTGAATTGAGATCCAAATAGGTATCAATGTATGGCAAACCACCAAAGTACTGCATCAACTCAGTGTGCCACCATGCACGGAAGAAGTAAAGCTGACCAGCAATGAGGTCTTTCTCTGCCTTGCTAGCTACCAACTTATCGAGATTAGCCAAGCCCTGGTTAGCCTTACGAATGCAATACCAAGCATGTGGCCAAAGTGAGTGGTTGAACTTATCTGTAGATGTAGGGTTGCTGCCATCCTTGTAAAGCCAGTTACCAGTGGTCTGCCAAGCACGGAAGTTGCCCAAGTCTACCTGGTGTGTCATACGGCCATCAGCCTCTGGGTTGAAGATTTCATCATCACCCCAGTTCCAAGAAGGACACCAGTTACATTTTTCCTTATCAGGGATACAGTTGTAAATCTCCTCTACGTAACCCTGAAAGTTACGGAAGTTTACAAATGCGTCATTTTCTGAGACTGTAGAATCGGCCTCCTTGTCAAGATAGTCCTGGCAAGAGTTGAGCGAAGTGCCGAGAGCCAGCGAGACGCATCCCATCAACAAAAAATTCTTTATCTTATTTTTCATTTGAATGTTCATTTTAATATTACAATGAGAATTTAACACCTAAGTTGAAGCGGCGTACTGTAGGATATGCTCCAAGGAAACCGCCACCACCGAGGTTAGCCTCACGGTCATCAGGCATACGAGTCCAAAGCCAGAGGTTGTTACCATTCAAGTATAACTTGAGGTAGTTCATACCGAGAGCCTTGATCCATCCCTTAGTCCAAGTATAAGCAATCTCTACGTTCTTCAGACGGATGTATGAACCATCATAGAGGAACTGAGTACCATTGCTGTAATCAGACTGGGTAGCACCCCAACGAGGAATGATAGATTCTGGAGAAGACTCATTCTTGTCCCACCAAGTACCAGTGTCATAAACATTGTTCAACTTATTGCCAAAGCTTGTCAAGGTTACGTCACGAGTTACATTGGTTACACCATAGAACTGAGCGAAAGCAGAGAAGCCCTTATACTCGATACCGATAGTGGCATTGTATGTATTCTGAGGGTTTGAGCTATAACCTACTGGAGCTGAGTCCTTGCTATCTACCACACCATCACCGTTGAAGTCTACGATGTAGTAATCGCCTACCAAGCGGTGGTTGTCGTTAGACTCATGAGCTGGAGAACCTATCAAGTCATCGATGTCGTTGATAAAGCCACGATCAATGTATGAGCGATACTGACCCATAGAGTAGCCTGCCTCCTTCTGATAGTTAGGAGTGAGCTGAGCGTCATCCTTCAAGAGCACCTTGTTCTTGGCATGGGTCATATTGAAGTTACCCCAGAGGCGGATGCCATTGGCAAATTTCTTGTTGAGCTTCAACTCCAACTCGTAACCACTGGTACGAACCTTACCCTTATTGATAGTAGGAGCTGTAGTACCAAAGTAAGATGGGATGGAGCGGTTATTACCAAAGATCAAAATGTCGTTACGACGGTCGCAGAAGAAATCGAGCGAACCGGTAATCAAACCACCCAAGAAACCATAGTCGACACCGAAGTTGGTCTTCTTCACAGTCTCCCACTTCACATCTTTATTACCCAATGTATTCTGGCGATACCATGTGTAGATACTGTTGGTATGGTCAAGATCCATCACTGTGTTGCCTCCGTATGCCCACTGGTTCATGTAGAGCCAACGACGAGAAGAGTCGAATGGATCGCCCAGGTTATCATCACCAATCTCACCGTAAGATGCACGGAACTTCAACATATCAATGATGTGCTTGTCACGAAGATTCTTCATGAAGTTCTCCTCAGTGATGGTCCAACCGATAGCTCCAGAATTGAAGAAGGCGAAGCGATTGTCCTTGCTAAACTTTTCTGATCCGTTGTAAGCACCGTTATACTCGATGTTGTAACGACCAGCATAGCTATAAGTAGCACGGAACGCCCAGTCCTCACGGTAAGTAGGCATCACACTACCACGTGCATTCTCCTGACGAGAGAACAAGCCCATGGCTGTAACATCATGCTGTCCGAACTTGCGAGCCCAGTTGAGCTGCAACTGATAGTAAAGATTGCGAACAGTCTGGTTGTTATCAACCGAACCACCTGAAGTACTCCAGTTAACGCCCTGTTTCCAGTCGAACTTATTGTTTGACTCATATACCTGACCATATGTTATATTGCCAGTCTCCGGATCAATATACTTGGTCTGAGCTGTATTGTTCAAGTCATTGATACCACGGCTCGTCTCAACAAATACGTTGTCCCAAGAAACGGTACCACGCAAGTTCAAGCCCTTGGTGATGAAGTCGAGTTTCTGCTCCAAGGTAAAGTCGGTATTGATACGAGTAGTAGTAGCCTGCGCTGTACCACCGATGGCGAGGTTCTGAGCAGAGTTACTTACGTTAGACGCATTTGGATAATAACCCCAAGAGCCATCGCTATACTGAGGCAAGAATACATCTGGAGCGATGTTATAAGCACCAGCCCACTGCTGACCAATCTGCCACTCGCTATTGCTCATGTTGCTCCAAGGAGCCTTGCGCACACCATTAGAACCAGATACATTTACCTTTAATGTAGTAGTTTTAGTGATAGAGAAGTCCAAGTTACTGCGCACATTGATACGATTGTATCCATAGCCAGAGTTATAGTTACGTCCGTTATCATACTCACGGAAGAGGTCACCCTCGTGTACAAAGTCGGCAGAAGCAAAATACTTCACGAAGCTTGTACCACCGCTCACATTGACATTGGCATTATATGACATGGCGCTCTTCTTGAAGAGGGCATCCTGCCAATCCACGTTAGCATAACGCTCACGCTGCTCATCCGTAGTCTGGTTACGATAGTTCTCAATAAATGATTGAGGACGGATGTAAGACCAAGATTCAGGAGAAACACCCAACTCATGCTCCACTGCCCTGTTGCGGAACATCAAGGCATCGTATGAATCATACTTGTTAGGCAACTTAGAAGGAGCCTTCAATGTAGCGTTGAAGCCTACATCAATCTTAGCCTTGCCTTCCTTACCACGCTTGGTGGTAATCAAGATGACACCATTGGCACCCTTCACACCATAGACTGCTGTAGCGGAAGCATCCTTCAATACGGAGATACTCTCCACAGAAGAGATATCCACGCTGCTCATAGGACGCTCGATACCATCGACGAGGACGAGAGGGTCACTGTTGTTCCAAGAACTAGCACCACGAATGATGATCTGTGGCTCCTCCTCACCAGGCATACCATTGCCCTGAACAGTTACCACACCAGGAAGGTTACCAGTTAAGGCTGCACCAATGTCGCTGACACCGGCAGCACGTTCCAGCACCTCACCTGTGGTCTGTGCAATAGAACCTACGACAGAAGCCTTCTTCTGCTGACCATAACCAACGACTACAACTTCGCCGATGGCATTGTCGTCTTCCATTGAGAGTTTGAACTCTCTCTTCTTACCGATCTTTACTTCCTTGGTCTTCATACCTACGTATGTAAATACGAGGATAGAATTCTCAGAAGGAACACTGATACTGAAATTACCATCCAAGTCGGTAACCGCACCGACGCTGGCATTACCTTTTAGTTTTACAGTGGCACCTATCAGAGGCTCACCTGTACCGTCAACAAGATTACCCTTGACCTGGATCTTCTGAGCCTGAGCATTCAAGCTACAGAAAGCTCCCACCAAGCATAAGGCTGCTGTCCGTTTCATTGTTAACACTTGTTCAATCATGTTCTATTCATTTTTGATTTATGCTTTAAAAATTTAGGCGTGCACTAAAACTGTTTATTCACGGCGGCAAAGGTATGGATTTCTTTCGAAACATACTTTGCGTGGTGTAACAGAAAGTTTATCATTTTAGAAAAACCTTGCGAGAACGTATTTTTCCATTACTTAACAGTTGTTTTATTATATAAACACCTGCAGTTGGCTTTTCAACTTCTTTTCCTTCTATATTATAATATAAGGTGGAAACCACGTCTGCCTGGGTTTCTAATTGTTTAATTCCTGTTGTATTTTGTTTCAAATACCATTCCTTGTACCATTTAAAGCAAGCTTCGCCGCAAGCCTCGTCTACTCCCTTGAACGCAGGCTCCACAACCTTGTCCTTGAGATAAGAGTCGATGTCGAAGTAGAGTCCTGAGCCTTGAAGCGTCATGCTGATATTGCCCAGTTTGTCGTGGATATACTTCCATCCTTCACCAAAACCTGATGTGGTAGCGGTGCCCCAAGTGCCATAGTTGCTCTCCACCCAGTTGCCCTGCTCGTCCTTGTGACCTGAGCCTGGCTTGTATGGACTCCAGTCTATCTCGGTCACGATGATAGGATTGGTCTTCGCCACTGGCACAGCATCCAGGAATGCATTGTAGAATTTCTCCTTGTTGGTATTGTCATTGTTGCCCGAGCCTGAGCTATACCAGCCTGGATAGCAGTGAACGGCATAACCCAGATTGTTTTGCGAGTCTACTATCGGATGCTTTACATAGTCACGATAGTTTTGCTGCCAAGTGGTGCCCGGCACCCAGATGATGCCATTGAATCCATCGCGGCGAATCTTGGTCACGACAGGCTGGAAGAATTCCTTCATAGCTCCATTGTCAGAACTGCCATTCCGCGTGATAGAGATTGGCTCGTTGGCTAGCTCTATGGAAATCTGTCCGGAATGTTCCTGGATATATGGATCGGAAGCAAACTCATGCCATATATTGAGAAGATAATACAGATAGCACTTCTTCTTGGTGGCGGCATTGTTATATTCCTCTACTGTGAGCTTTGGAGGGCAAACCCCAGGAGGGCGAACCACTACATAAAGTCCGTGTGCCAAAGCTTGCTTGATGAGCGGAATATAGAGTGACTGGAGATACTTCTTATAATAAGGTAAGTAAAACTTGGTAATATTTGCCTCGCCAGTAGTCTCGGCACCATTATTTTCATAATAGCTCATATAGCCAGAGTTCAGACTCTCGGTACCATTGGTCCAGCATGGGTCCATGTGCAAACGGAACACATCACAGTAAGCACCCTGGGAATGATCGGTGATGGCAGTAAAGATCTTCTCGAAATAATCGAGACAAGGCTTCACATCAGCATCCGTATAGTCAGCCTTCCACGCCTGCCATCTCCAATTGTTGAAGTAACGGTTCGGTGTATCCATCACCCCATGAAGAACCACAGTTTTACCATTGGCATCTACCAGATTCTTACCCTGCACACGAAGTGCCGGCAGATTATCGGCAGCCAGTCCCGCCATTGACAGCATAGCCATAGCGAGTGATATTAACAATTCCTTTCTGTTCATTGTTACAATTATTTTTAGATTTATCATTTATTGTCAGTCACCTTATTATATTATGAAGGATTGCCAGGTTCCAGTTTACAGAAAAGGATGCTGGTCTTTTAAAATAGAATGGCGCGTAATCACTACGCACCATTCCCGAAAACCAATTAATCATGATTCTATATAAAAACCATAATATCAAAATCTTTTAGAAATTCTAAACCTATTCTACAAACTATTATGTATAAACCTAACTAACCTAAATATTCTAAAATATACAACTTAAAAAACCGATGCAAAGATACTCCTAATCTATCATATATACTTTATAATAAGTAACCAATAGTTTTTCTCTCGTATCACATGTAACCTTATCTTTACTCTGCGTAACATTTTAACATCTTTTTAATACATTTTCGTAAAAAACATACCTTACCATGCATTATTCTCCCATTTATTTTGTATTTTTGCAAACGAATATAAAAAAGCCAAAAGACAATGAAACCAAGAATCATGATGATTTCCATGAAATCAAACCTCAGAACAATGAGATACATCGGTCTTTTACTGATGTTTATCTTCTGTCTCACTGCACAGAATATGATGGCGCAGCGAGGAAAACTTTTCAATTCAGACAACCAGCTTTCGAGCAACCTTGCCACTCAGGTGTTCCAGGATTCAAATGGTTTCATTTGGATTGCCACCCGTAACGGCTTGAATATCTATGATGGCTATAACTTTATGGTCATCAGAAAAACCTACGACAACAGTGACGGGCTCAACAGCAACTATATCAACAGTATAACACAGGATGAAAAGGGGCATATTGTGCTGGGAACAAACAAGTCGCTGCTTATACTTAATGGTAAAAGGTTCAGCAACGTACCTATGCTCGATTCAAGAAACAAGCCTATAAGCACTTACGTTACCCAGGTAAGCCGTTTGCACAATGGCGATATTGCTGTCGTTACCTCCGGTTACGGCATCATGACCAAAAAAATAGATGCAAACGCCTGTTACGCCATGAAAGGAGAAGTGGAGAACCTGAAATTCATACATAAGATTCTGGAAGACAAACAAGAAAGGCTCTGGATTATCCTGGAAAACGGAAAGCTGTATCGGAAAGAAAAGAACGGCAAGCTTGTTTCACGCATCATGGGAACAGAGCAACTTAACACACAAGATATCAGGCAAGACGACAAGGGCAACATTTATCTTGCTACCAAGAATGATGGTATTTACCTTCTCAAGGCAGGTTCAACCATCTTCACCAAGATAGCCGGCATAGGCAATCTTCCTATAGACAACATCTATATCAGCCGCGACCAGCGCTTGTTTATCGGTTGCGATGGCATGGGTATCTTCGTGTATAATCCTGTAACAGGATTCTTGCAAAATAATCCTCTGTTCAGTCGTGAAGTAAATCTTGCCAAGTGCAAGATTACCAGCATTATAGAAGATTTTACGGGAAACATCTGGGTGAGCATGCTCCAGAAAGGCGTATTCATGCAGTCGCAGGCTCAATGCGATTTCAACTATATGGGCTACCGTTTGGGCAACCGCAACGTGATAGGCGAAAACAGCATCACAAGTCTGTGTGCCAACCAGGGCAATCAAGTCTGGGTGGGCACCGACAAGGATGGTCTTTACCTCTTTGACATAAAAACCGGTAGCATCAACAGCCATTTATTAAGCAACACCACGGTACTGGCACTCTGCAAAGACCGGAAGGACAGAACATGGGTAGGAACCTATACTAACGGCATCGGATTTATAGATGCGGGGGGGTCTTTCCATCCATTCAGCCTAGGCATTGGCAACCAGACGGGCATCTTCGATATCCAGGAAGACCCGCAGGGCAATGTATGGCTTGCTACCATGGGCAAAGGACTTTTCCGCCTTTCTCCTGATGGAAGCATCAAGCAATGGAAAACACAAGATGGTGCCGACAACAACCTGAAAAAGAATAGTATTCCTAATGATTACCTCGTGAAACTTAGCATCTCAAAAGATGGTAAGCGGGTTTTCGTTGCCACTTCTGTAGGTCTGGCTTGCTATGACCAGCAAAAAAACAGCTGGACTTCCACTTTCGGTGGCGTCAACTGTCTGAACAAAGGCAGTTTCTCACATTGCGTTTATTCTGACAGCAAGAACCGCGTATGGTTTGGCACTGAAGACGGCGCAATCTGCTATGATCCGAAGAAGGGATATGCTCATCCGAAGATTTATAACACAGAACTTGGACTTTCTGACAACATCGTAGCCAGCATCATAGAAGATTACAAGGGCAGAATCTGGATAGGAACTACCTGTGGCTTAAACCAGGTAGATACAGAAAAAGGAACTATCAACAAGTACTTCTCGGGCAATGGCTTACAGAGCAATGAATTCAGCGATGCTGCAGCCTGCACGCTCTGGGGAGGAAAGATGCTGGTGATGGGCGGAACCGGCGGTATCAACTGGTTTGATACGGACAAAGTGAAACAGCATCCTTGGCAGGCAAAAGTTACCATATCAGGACTTCTTGTGGGCAACAAACCTGTATACCCGGAAATGGAATCGGGCATCTATACCATTACAGATAAAGGGGTATATAACAGCGACAAGTTCTCCTTATCTCATGAAGACAACACCTTCACCATCCAGCTGTCTACTCTTACATATAATAATGTAGAACAGATCAGCTATGCCTACAGCATCAATGGTGAGGATTGGCGAACCATACAGCCTGGTCTGAACGAACTTTCTTTCTCACACATGCCAGCAGGTACCTATAAGTTCCGTGTCAAGGCCATCTGCAACGGATACGAAACCCCTGTCAAGGAGTTCTCCATCATCGTTCATCCAGCCTGGTACGCCAGCATCTGGGCAAGACTCTGCTATCTGCTTGCATTCCTGGGGCTCTGTCTGCTCTATATCAAGCACCGCAAACGCAAGATGGAAGACCAGCTCATATTGCAGCAGCATATCCATGCGGAAGAGATGGGCGAAGCAAAACTGAAGTTCTTCATGAACATCAGCCACGAAATCCGTACGCCATTGACCCTTATCCTCACTCCGCTGTTCACGCTGATTAAGGAAGACAAAGACGCTCACCGACAAGGCATCTACGATATGATGCGTAAGAACTCGGAACGAATCCTGCACCTGATTAACCAGATGATGGACCTGAGAAAGATTGACAAGGGACAGATGGTGATGCACATGAGCGAAACCGATATGGTTGCCTTTATTGGCGATGAATACAAACTCTTCTGCCAGCAGGCGATAGCCAAGAGCATCCAATTTACCTTTGAGCACGAAGATGAAACTCTCCCGGTATGGATAGACCGCGACAACTTTGACAAGGTATTGATGAATGTCCTGTCAAACGCCTTCAAGTTTACTCCTGCAGGCGGCAGAATCCGTATCACCCTCTCCCACTCGCCTCATCATGTCCGCATCGCCATCAAGGACAGCGGCAAGGGCATTCAGGAGGAAAAGCTCGAAACGATTTTCCAGCGCTTCTATCAGAGTGCCACCACTTCTAATGACCGGAATGTAGGTACGGGAATCGGTCTCGACCTGACGCGCTCGCTCGTGGAACTGCACTACGGAACCATTACAGCCGCCAACAACAAGACACTTGATGAAGCCGACTGGAAGGAAGGAAGCCAGTTCCTCATCACGCTGCCTCTGGGCAACGAGCATCTGAAACCGGAAGAAATGATAGATGCACCGGAGCCACAGACCGCTGAAGACATCAAGGAACTGGAAGAAAACATGGTGGAAGGAAATAAGGAGAATAGTGCCGATACAGCCAATGACGCCGAAGAAGATTTCATAAGCAAGGCAAAGAGCACCATCGCTGTGGTAGAAGACGATGAGGCAATACGTAATTTCCTGAAGACCCAACTACAGGAAACCTACAATATCCTTACCTTCTGCAACGGAAAGGAAGCGCTGCCAGAGATTATCAAGCAGAAGCCAAGCCTCGTAATATCAGACATCATGATGCCAGAAATGGACGGCAATACGCTCTGTACCAAGATTAAGAACAATGTGAACACCAACCACATTCCAGTGATTCTGCTTACAGCGATGAGCAGAGAGGAAGACCAGCTGACCGGTTTGCAGTCGGGTGCCGATGCCTATGTGGTGAAGCCGTTCAATATGGACATTCTGCGCCGCACCATCATCAACCTGCTCAACGTACGCCGTACTTTGAAAAACAAGTTTATGGGCAACGAGAGCCAGAGCGACAGGCAGCTCGCGATAGAAAAAGACCTGTCGCCAAAAGACCAGCTGATGGAACAGGTGATGAAGGTTATCAATGATAACATGGATAATGAGGACCTGAGTGTGGATATGATTGCACGCGAAGTAGGACTGAGCCGTGTGCATCTGCACCGCCGAATGAAGGAACTGACCAACCAGACACCACATGCCTTCATCCGCAATACCCGTCTGCAATATGCCGAAAAGTTGCTGAGCCACTCTAACAAGACGATATCAGACATCATGTTTACCTGCGGTTTCTCCAACCCAGCCAGCTTCAGCACCATGTTCAAGAACTTTTATGGCTCTTCGCCTCGCGATTATATGCAGGCACACCGGAAAATCTAGCCTTTTCACTGCAGAAGAGGCCAGATGTTTCCAAAAATAAAGTATTTGTTACAAATAGAGATATTTATGATACGCCTCGCAAAGTGTTGGTAACATTCTGTAGGGGTATATTCAAAAGGAAAGCGGTAACTTTGCAGCAGAATTCTGAATACATGTTTCAGCCATGAGTTCAGATACTCATTCTGTAAATTTAAATCCTATAATAAAATGAAGAAAATTGCAATCTTATCGCTTTCCCTGACGCTTGCAGCTGCTGCACAGGCGCAGACAGCTGAGTTTGACTATTTCAAGTATGCGGGAAATGACGCTCGCTTCAATGTTGAAATCGACAAGACTCACCAGTATTACAACCCGGTACTGGCCGGTTTCTATCCAGACCCATCACTCTGTCTCGTAGGCGACACCTACTATCTGGTAAACTCTTCGTTTACCTTCTTCCCAGGTGTGCCTCTCTCAACCAGTAAAGACCTGGTCAACTGGCAGCCTGCCGGTCATGTTCTCGACCGCACATCACAGATTCCATTGAAGGGCCAGCAAGTATCAGCCGGTATCTTCGCACCAGCCATCAGCTATAACAAGAAGAACAAGACCTTCTATATGATTACCACCAATGTGGGAGCCGGCAACTTCTTTGTGA
>OIZF01000593.1_pt1 | contig 24529 bp, 27 predicted proteins | sample 1588471 | NCBI WGS metagenome assembly OIZF01 (sample SAMN03283279) | human gut metagenome | biome: human-associated habitat; material: feces | host: Homo sapiens | place: Peru | collected 2012
CTGATGTGCTTTAGGAATAACGGTGAGAGCTTCATCGAACTTCCTTCTGGCATGAGCCCAACATCCTGCAATCTGTAAATCCTCACGTTCTTTTTCAATCGTATGATAGACTTGATAACCATCAGTCACACAGATGCCAGAGTAATCCCTGAGGAATTCACGCGGATGTGAGATATTTCGTGTTTTGTGATAATCATACAGGACGATCTGTTTATCGGTATATAAATGTCCTGAACGATAGACCCACATATAACTCTTGGATCCTGAATAATCCGGCTTTCTTGTCCCTGCTGTCCGGAGAATGGAAACCGCAAATCTGTTTTTGAGGAAACCGTTATTCCGGTAGTGGAAACCTTTAATATATGTCCTTAGAATGTAATTATGCGCCATGTGGTGTAAATACATTTTAAGGAGGTCACACTATGACCAAATATCGAGAGATTCTCAGACTTAAAAGTCTAAATCTCAGTCAGCAAAACATTGCTATCAGCTGCAGTGTTTCAAAAAAGACAGTCAATCGTGTCTTAAAGCGTGCCGAAGAATTAGGAATTTCTTGGCCACTCGATGAAAACGATACGGATGCTGTTCTTGCAGAAAAACTTTTTTCTTCTGCAAAAAAAGTCACATCTGTTAAACGGATGCCAGACTATGATTACATCCGAAAGGAACTTCTCCGCAATGGAGTTACAAAAAAGCTCCTATGGACAGAATACATGGAGGATTGCCGTGCTAATGGAGAGGAGCCTCTTATGTATTCTCAATTCTGCTATCACATTCAACAAGATGAGCAGAAAAGACGTGCTACCATGCATATCTTGCGTAAGCCAGGTGAGCAGGTTGAAGTAGATTGGGCAGGTAATCCTGCAACAATCATTGATCCTGATACTGGTGAAATCATCAAAGCCTACATCTTTGTCGGTGTGATGACATATAGTCAGTATGCATATGTAGAAGCCTTTCTGGATATGAAGCAAAAATCATGGATTAATGCTCATGTCCATATGTACGAATTCTTCGGTGGTGTTGCTAAGATTCTCGTACCAGATAACTGCAAAACTGCGGTTGTTCACAATGGTGGATGGAAAGACCAACAAATCAATGAAACTTATCAGGACCTTGCTGAACACTATGGAACAGCAATTATCCCTGCTCGTGTCAGATCTCCCAAGGATAAGCCAAATGCTGAAGGAATGGTAGGGAATATTTCTACTTGGATAACAGCTGCGCTACGAAATGAACAGTTTTTCTCTCTTTCTGAATTAAACCAAGCAATAAGAGAAAAACTTATGTTGTTTAATCAAAAACTTTTTCAAAAGAAAGAGGGAAGTAGGCTACGTTTATTCCTTGAAGATGAAAAGCCATTACTGGCACCATTACCTGCTTCCCGTTTTGAACTGAGCGACTGGAAAACAGCCACTGTTCAATTTAATTATCACATATCTGTGGACAGAATGCTATACTCAGTTCCTTATGAATACATCAAAAAGAAAGTGGATGTAAAGGTAACAGATACCACCATTGAAATATTTTATAACCATAATCGTATTGCCTCTCATTGTCGTCTGAAAGGACGCCCTGGGAAGTATAGCACCGTTACGGAACATATGCCAGAAGATCATCAGAAGTACCTGGAATGGAACGGCGATCGATTCCGCAAATGGGCTGAGAAAATCGGTATAAACACCTATACTGTAGTCAATGCAATACTTGCCTCCAAAAGAGTGGAACAGCAGACGTATAGAAGCTGTATGGGACTGCTGAAACTTGCCGAGAAATACTCGGATGAGTTATTAGAAACAACATGTAAAAAGGCTTTATCTTTTACAGAATCACCAAGTTACAAGAGTATCAAAAATATTCTTGTGACAGATTTTGCAAAACAAGAGCTAGAAATATCTGATTCTAAGACCACACATAAAGCACGTGGCATCACACGAGGTGCTGACTACTATCGGAGGTAATCACATATGACAAATCAGAGTACAATAGATAAATTAATTGAAATGCGTCTTACGACAATGGCAGATGCATTTCGTAACCAACTGAATGATCCTAAATTTAAGGAAGTTCCCTTTGAGGATCGCTTTGGGATGCTGATAGATATCGAGTATTGCAATCGAAAAAACAATCGTCTGAAACGACTAATCCATAATGCTGGATTCGATCAACCGGAAGCAAATATTATGGATATCAATTACACGTCTGGTCGTAAGCTTAATAAATATCTGATTGATAGGCTTGCTACTTGTGAATATATTTCTGATCAGCGGAACATATTTATTACTGGTGCAACAGGCTGTGGAAAAACTTATATGGCTTGTGCATTTGGCATGGAAGCATGTAAACAGTATTTCACTACAAAATATGTCCGTCTTCCAGATCTACTAATTGATTTGGAGGTTGCAAGATCAGATGGAAACTATCGGAAGGTCATGGCTAAATACGCTAATCCGTTAGTACTCATTCTTGATGAATGGCTTCTTCTAAAACCAACTGCAACTGAACAGAAAGATATATTTGAGCTCCTACATCGGAGACGCAAAAAATCATCTACTATTTTCTGTTCACAGTATGGGTTTGAAGAATGGTATGATCAGCTTGGCGGCGATGCCAGTCCATTGGCTGATGCGATACTTGATCGTATTGCACATAATAGTTACCGAATCAATATCACAAGTATAGATTCCGAACATGATATCTCTATGAGAGAGGTTTACGGTCTAGACAAAACTTTACGCGAGTAAACTCGCATAAGCGGTTTCCGCATACCGGACAGACGGTTTCCCGTCTGCCGGATTTGCGGTGTTACCGCACAGGAATATCCAATATCTCTTCATGGTTAAATCCATTCTTATATTTCCAGTTCAGATAGCTTAGATTTCGATAAATGGTTTTGGGTCTCTTCCATTGCTTCATGACTATTATTCTGATTTTATGCCTCAGCCATTCCCCAAACTCTTCCATAAACATTTTCATCATTCCGATTCTGAAATAATTTATCCACCCTCGCACAATCTCGTTTACTCTTTTAATTGTAACTACAAGTGGTCTCGCTACCGCTTTTCCTCTTCTCAGATATTCGCTTAGCTTCTTTTTCAACTTCTTTTTCTTTTCATTGGTCGGTCTGACTTTCCATTCCGAACCATTCTTTAGGAATGTGAATCCAAGATATTTACTTCTTGTCGGTCTTACCACTTTTGTTTTCGTAGCATTTACTTTCAGAAATAGTTTTCTTTCTAACCAGCTACAAATGGATTTCATTACTCGATTAGCTGCCATCTCACTTTTGGTGAATATCAGCACATCATCGGCATACCTTGTGAAACAAAGTCCTCTTTGCTCCAGTTCTTTATCTAACTTATCAAGATAGACATTAGAACATACAACCGAAAGTGGTCCACCCTGAGGTACGCCCGTGATAGTCGCTTTTTCCAGTCCTTTTTCCATTACTCCTGCTTTCAGATATTTCCGAATCAGATTTAATGTGGTACTATCGTTTACTTGCTCTCTTAGTATCTGAATTAACTTATCGTGATTTACCCTGTCGAAAAACTGTTCAATATCTATATCTACTACCCATTCATAGCCACTGTTTAGATAGCTGAGTGCCTGTCTGATTGCATCATGACAGCTTCTTCCTGGTCTGAATCCATAGCTGTATTCACTAAATATTTCTTCATAAATATCAGATATTGGCTGTGCAATTGCCTGTTGGATAGTTCTATCCAATGCTGTAGGAATTCCCAAAGGACGTTGCTTTCCATTGTCTTTCGGAATGTATACTCTCCGTACTGGCTTCGGCATATAAGTTTTATTCCTTATGGATGTGACAATCACATCCTTATTCTCCCTTATATAATCTCCCAGTTCCTTAACAGTAACTCCGTCAACTCCACTTGCACCTTTGTTGGCTACCACCTTTTTATAGGCTCTGTTCAGATTTTCTTTTGATAAAATCACTTCGATTAATTCCATCGTTGTTACTCCTCTGACTTATCCTAAAATTCATACATAACACCCCTCTGAATATAAGCAGTATTCCTTGGTTACGTTCCTACTTTTCCTGCCCTTTCGATTTCTGGCTCATGTATTATTTTAAACATAACGATTTGTACTATAAATCGTTTCAGTCCTTCGGCTCTCGCCTACTATGACATCATCTGACTCCCTCTCCAAACCTTTTTCGACCATATCTTTCGATATGTGAGTAGGGTCTCCCGAGGTAAGACACTAATCTTTCGTTCCACAACCTCTTGATTTACAATTTCGGTTTACGTTTACCATTTGGGCTTCGATTTGATTTGCAATCTCACCCACCTAATCGCCTAATCAAGTTTCTGTTCGTAGGCTCAAAAACTTTGCTACACCACTTCCTCCATCCATACCGTTACTGATACCGACTTGTGGTTCGCTACACTTGGCGGTAAATACCCGTGACTGGACTTACACCAGCAAGATTAGTGCCATGCTCGGCACACAAATTAAGAACCGCCGTAACTGGCGGTTCCTGGTTACTGTTGTTTTCGAATTCCTTCCGGAAGTTTTTTAGACCATGGTAACAGGTCTTCAAGGAAGGTTCGATCTTTTTGTTCCATATGTTTTGGAATCTCCTCCAGGAGATATACGAAATAATCATATGGCTTTAAGTTGTTTGCCTTTGCAGTTTCGGCAATACTATAAATGATTGCTGAAGAATGGGCACCATTGATCGTGTCAATCATCTGCCGATTTTTCTTGCCGATACAAAATCCTCGTATTGCTCGTTCACTGGCATTATTATCAATAGGAACTTCTCCATCTTCCAGAAACACACATAAATACTTTTCTTGATTTAAGATGTATGTGTACGCTTTACGGAGCTGTCCACTTGTCGGAACAGTTGGTTCCATCTTTTTAAGGTACGCAAATAAGGCATCAACTAATGGTTTTATAACCAGTTGTCGCTGCATAAGTCTTTCTTCCGAAGATAACTTGTTCAGTTTACCTTCTTCGCGATAAATCGCTTGGATCTGTTTGATTACCAGAAAAGCGTTGGACTTATTCTGATGTGCTTTAGGAATAACGGTGAGAGCTTCATCGAACTTCCTTCTGGCATGAACCCAACATCCTGCAATCTGTAAATCCTCACGTTCCTTTTCAATCGTATGATAGACTTGATAGCCATCAGTTACACAGATGCCAGAGTAATTCCTGAGAAATTCACGCGGATGTGAGCTGTTTCGTGTTTTGTGATAATCATACAGAACAATCTGTTTATCGGTATATAAATGTCCTGAACGATAGACCCACATATAGCTTTTAGTTCCAGCTGAACGCCCATCACGATTCACTAAAACCGGTGTTTCATCTGCCTGAATCACATGATAATCGTAAAGCTTTTGATGAAGATAGTCATAAAGCACAGCCAGGTAACTTTCTCCCAATCGTATCATCCAGTTTGCCATGTTCTGACGTGTAATAGTAAGGCCATAACGAGAGAATTCTTGTTCTAAGCGATAAAGCGGAACGGCATTTACATACTTTCCATTCATGATTGCCGCTGCAATAGTAGGTGATACCAGACTTCCATGTAATAGTGCTTTTGGATGGTCAGCTTTTATAATACGGTCATCTGTTTTACTTGCATAAACACCCACATGATGTTCATCAATTTCTACTTTTGCAGGAATAAAACGATAACGTTTAGAAATCACATCAGGAAGTTGTTTCCAGCCATTTTCGCCAAACTCTGCCACTAATTTTTCATCTGTCAGATAGTGATTGATTATATTTACTGGAAGATCTTTGATATCAGCTTCTTTTTTACCAACAGCCTTTGGCTTACGAGCTGGTTTATTTTCCAAAGTATCTGGTTCCTCTGCATCTAAATCAGATACAGCTTCAGCTTCATTGAAGAAAACAATGGTTCCATCAACTTCCATAAAACAGATTTGTGAAGTATCCATCATCTTCTCAGAGGATCTTCCAAATCTATTTTTATTTGCAAGTGTGACCTGCTCGATCAATACTTCCATTTTTTTGTTCAGCTCCTGGATTTCGCCTGACAGCTTGTCATTCTGATCCTGAAGTTGCAGAAATAAATTTACAATGAAAGACTTATCCAATGTATTCAGTTGTTCTTCAGTGAATTTAAATGCCATTGTTCTGAACCCCTTTTCTTTCTAACAGTATTTTAGCAGAAATCAGGAGTTTTGGCGAATCCACTTGTTTTTGTTATTCGTCATTTTGACGGTGAATAACAATCATAAATATCTCAAGTTTCTGAGGTATTTATGACTGTTATCCACAACCATTGCATCAAACATATATTTAATGACAAGAATCGTTCCCGTAAGATTCTGATTGTGAATAACTATTTTTTTAATAGTAAATGACCTTTTCAAGCGTACAAAAAAGGGAAAAAATTTTCTACGAATTGCACAATACTACATAGTTTTAGGCGGATCTTTCAGTTCTTTGATCGGATGTTTTGCAACGATGGACAATCCTTGCATTAACATTTGAAATTGCTCTGGTGTAATTTCCATGGCTTCTTCTTTTGTACGCTGCCAGCTAAAGCCACCGATGTTCAATCTTTTATAAAGAAGCAAGAATCCATCACCTTCCCAAACGAGTCCTTTGATTCGATCGGTACGTTTTCCGCAGAATAAGAACAAGATATGCTTTTGGAAAGGATCTAGGTCAAACTGAAATTTAATAGTAGATGCTAAGCCGTCAATTCCACGCCGTAAGTCAGTATATCCTGTGGCAATAAAAATTTTTTCAAATCCAACAGCATCATTAAGCATGGAGAAGATCTCCAACCTTGTTTAGAAGTTCTTCCGTAGCTGTATTTGATATTTCAATTGAAACAGCCCCTCTTCGGATAACAACATCCGGTTTAAAAGGACTGGTAGATGAACTTGCTTGATCAGTCATTTTGATTTCAATGAAATCTGTAGTTGTTGGAGCTGGATTCTTTTTGACAGCAGGCGTTAAGGTGTTTCCTAATTTAGTGAGATATGCTTCTTCTCGAAGAATTCGTTGCCAGTAAAAAAATGATTTATCCGAAATGCCATGTTCTCGACACCAGGTCGTTTTAGGCATTCCACTAGAAAGACATTCTTTGATGATACTTGTCCATTGTTCACACCGGACTTTATGAGTTATTTTATCCATGAGATTATCCTCCCTCTAAAAAACCTTAGATTTTTTAAAGTAATTATCTCATGAAAACTAGCAAAAATCATGGTACCTACTATTTACCGTTTACTTTGCAAAAGCTGTCGGAATTGATTGAAAAAAGACTATATTAATGATAAAAATTATAATGGATGCTACCATAACAGCAGGTGGTTGGTCCTCTACGTAAGGACTGTGCCCCTCCGATTACATAGAAACCCAAACGAGAATCAACGGAAAGGAGGCAACAGTTTTTTCGCAGCTGCCTCTTTCCAAAGTGAAATAATCATTAAAACGGATTCATTTTATAACGTTCCTCCATATTTTTTGACAATCATCTCTGCCTCGTCTATAAGTTTTTGCGGGTCAGCAAGATATTCTTGTACAATCTCAGATTGCAATTTTGTTCCTTGCATTCCAGAATACTTCGTTTCTGGATCTAAGCAGTTTAATAGTGCCTAACATCTGGTGGTTCCTCTCTAGCAACTCACCAAAACCATATTGATTCATTATAACTTTATGAATTCGAAACATCTTCATTCACATCCTGCTCTATTTTTTTTACTTTCACATAGTAAAAGTAAATATTACTGATTCAATCGGTTAAATTATCGGTTTAAATCGGTTGAATTTGACCATATTAAGCCAATCACAATCCCTATTTTATAGTAATTTGGAGTATTGATTGGTTTAATAATCGGTTTAAACAAAGTAAATTAAACCAATCCTAAACCGATTAATCTTTTAATATCCAGTTAGCTTTACGCTGGTTTTCTCCATCCTTTTCAATAATATTCTTATTTTTTAAGGCAGTTAATAAGTTGTGAACCTTATGTTTCTTTTGGTCATCAGACAATGAATCTGGTAACTTGTCCCATAACAATTTGTTAATTTCTTTTCTATTTGCTTTTGAATATTGTTTTAGATACTCAATAATCAATGTCTTATAATACTGATCATCCAAGCCTTTATTTTTAATATAACCTGCTTGATCCTCAATACTTTTTGCAACTGATGCTGACAAATATAGGCTTCCAAGTCTTCCCTCTACAAGTTTTAATGCTCGTAATCTATCAGCATCCTTCTTCTCAATTTGAACACCTTTTTGGACTCTATCAAGCAAAAATGCATCTTGTAAATTTAATTCTGGATGATCATACAAAATATGCATATAATTATCATCCAAGGTCTTGCCATAAACCGTTACTTCCACTTGAACTCCTGACGAAAAATCATAATCTGGCATTGGAAAATACTTTGCTTTCTGAATGTTATAAGCTCGTCTAATTCCAAGCGTTGCCGTATCAATCATATGAAAAGCTACCATTGCCTCTGCTAATAGCTGATTACGATAAAATGGCGGATTATAACTAACTTCCAAAACATTCTCTATTTTCTGAGGAATAAAATCTCCCGGATTAGTAATCTTAATTTTGTCATCAAATTCGTTTACATAAATTCTACCGCCTAATTGATAATTTGAATGAGCAATACTGTTATTTAAAAGTTCTCTCATCAACCAACTATCATACTGTTCTGTTTCCATAGGAAATAACGTCATTTGATTTGGCATATACCGATATGTCAGATTTCTTACCTTTGCAAATACCTTATCAACAACATTGATAAACGGAATCTTAAAAATAGCATAATCTTTGTCTGTTCCATCTGCACCATAAAGGCGCCACATAATACTTGGAGCGGCTGTGAATAAATAGTCAAAATCAGAATTTCCCAACAAAAGCATTGCAGCATTTGTAACCTTGCTACCTATTAACAGCTTCATCTTCGTCAAAAACTGTTCATCTGACATACCATCAACTTCTTTAGAAATTGGTTCTTGTGCCATCTTCTCCTTGTACTTTTCACGAGCCAACTGAATTGCACCTTGGTCCAGATTGTCGATAGTTGCACCTTCTATAATCTGTTTAGACCAGTCTTTTCTTTCTTGCGATCTGATTGCATCAATCTTATACTGCTTTAGAGATACAAGACTTTCTCCAGATCTTTCGTAGTAATTTGTCTTCCAATCTGTTGGGATACCTGTTGCTGCAGCGGGTATCTTAAACATCAACACACGCAGTTCTTTTCCATTTACAACTGGCAACAACTCAATAATATCGTAGAATGTCATACCATTAGTTGTGTCTCTTGCAATTTCATATTTGAATTTTTCAAGAAGACTTTTATCACCTTTCTTATAAGCGGTTCCTACAACATGTTTAACCTTATCCTTTTCACTTACACCAAATACAAGCCAGCCATACTGCTGATTCCTAAGATTCGCTTCATTGCTAATTGCCGAAAAGTAACGTCCAATTTTATCTGTATCATAGCCACCTTTTGCCTCTTTGAATTCTACAATTTCATGCTCCCAGCGCTCCATTAAATCCTCTAATATCTCATAATATTCAACATTATTCACATTTTTATCATAGTTAAAAAATTTCACCTGCTCACCTTCCTTCAAATTTATACTGTCAGACTGCATATGCTCATCAACTTCCAATCAACGCCACCTAATATAATCTAATGTATCCATGAAGTGTCCTGCACTCCGGCAGAAGTTCCGATCCTGCTGCTCTGTGGATTGCACGATCTACACCGCCTCCGACAAGAAGAGCGTTGTTTACTACATTCACGATTGCCTGCACATTTGTTACTTTTGTTATGTCACTTTTTATCGTCTTAATCAAATATATTGTTTAATATTCCTTTTCTATCTCATCATCTATTCCATACATTTTCTTGAATGCATCAAGGTCTGCTTGATTCTTAATCCGCATAACCTCTTCTATCTTACCTGTATGAATGTCCTTAAAGCCTGCGACCTGCTCACCATTACATATGCTCGCTTTGATTACTGGTTTCTTATTTTCTTTATCATATGTCTTTGTAACTGTCTTTTTCTTAAATAGTCCCACTCTGAGCACCTTCTTTTGACTTTGCCATCAGTATAAGCTTTTCAAAGGGCTGTGCAAAACATACACTAATATACCTTTGAATTACAGTATTATACACCTCTCCATCCATCGTATTAACATGACGAAGGAAATCACATACACCCCGCTCTCTGTCATAGATTTTTTCAGTAATTCCATCTATGTTTCCTTCACTCACACCAATATTCAATCTGAATGTTTCAATAAAATACGGTTTTATGTTAGGAAAATCCAGCTTGAATTTGTTTCTTGCAGACTTATTATCCACAACTATATATCAGACTCCTGGCACACGATCCGTATAACCATAATACATCGCAGCCGACATATCACAGATAATAGCTTTAGTAAAGAGCGCCGTTATTACTGACACTTCTGTAAAAACCTTTTCATCCTGCCACTGATAATAACCATACTTGATTTTTTCTACTCTTCCTTGTTCTATTAGATTTTGAATCATCTGATAAGATATACCCTCCCTTGTAAGTTCGCAAGTACGTATTATTCCTCCATATCGTTCAAATATTGATTCATAATTCATAACCGTATTCATGCACATCTCCTTAAACAACTTCATACAAGTTCTCAATAGTTTTTGTATCAAGTTTAAAAAATAAATAAGCTTATTATAAACTTTTTTCTCTCCCCCCCCTGTATTTTCCCCTCCATCTTTGGTATATGTAAGAGGGTTCGTAGATACAGAGTAAGATTCACCCAGGTATTACCGTATCGCCATTTTATAAAGTATGTTTATAGTGCCTTGCACCACTGTGGTCAACTTATGAAGTATTCTCCCTCCGTCTTTGACGTATTCATCTGGATAATCTGAAACACAACATCCTTTGCCTCTTCCAAATGCGTTATAACTTGTTTAATTCTTGCTAATGACATTACAATTCTTTCTCAACAATACATTCAACCACTGTTGTTTATTCCCTAGTCGAGCATCATCTGTTCGCCACATTTTTATTAATTGATAATTCGAAATATCAGACAAAATACTTTGTAATTCCCTTTCATCTAAGTCTGTGAAATGACGTCCCTTTTCCTCTCGATCTTGTGTTCCATATTTCCAAGAACAATAAAGAACGCCCTCTGGTTTTAGCGATTTACAAATTACGCTAAGAGCTTTCCTCTGATTTTCTCTTGAAACATGCAGCAATGAAGCACATGCCCACACTGCATCAAATTCATTTTCAAACTCCAATTCTTCAGCTCGCTGAATGTATGTAACAACGCCGGATAACGTTCTTGTCTTCTCACACATTGCTGGTGATGGATCAACTGCAACGACATCATATCCTCGTTCTGCAAAATACTTACTGTCTCTCCCGCTTCCACAACCCAGATCCAGAATGCGGCATCCTCTTTTAATATGCTCTTCAAACTCTTTATAAAGACTACTTACATCTGCATCTACTGTCGAAAGCACAAACTCGTCTGCTTTTTTTTCATAGTATTCAATAGAATCATTATTCATATTTACACCTTCATATTCCACATATCATATCCTTGCAGCTGTGCAGATTCATATATTGGCTTCAAGTTATGACTCAAAATGTTAACAAATTGAGTTTTTGTATTTCCTGGTATATACAATGCTTCTGATGCCATATTGCATTTACATTGTTCTTGCGACACTTTTCAAATTTATCAATCAAGAACGCTGATTTTTTAGATTCATCTTCCGGAAAAACAAGACCATACAAATAATATTGATAATGTGCAAACGGCTCAAAATATTCATCCCAAAATGGCAATCTATTGTTTTTACTAGAATTCAACGATTTACTCATAGGTGTCAAATTCCACAATTCATCATTTGATATATATAAACGCGGAACAAAATGATCAATGGATAACACATCCAATCCAATTTCTCTACCTGTATATATTTCTCGAATTGGTCTTTTCGTAATATCCACCGTTGCTCTCCACAAGGCTCTTGCTTGATCTAGTTTTCTTTGATCCTCATTTTCCGGACATATTTTATATATAATTCCTGGTACACCTGGATTTCGGTCTTGAAGAAATTGAGCTTTGTTATATTGCACCCAGCTTCGAATAACTGAATAGTTTTTTATTAAGAGCTTACGCCAATACGCATTCAAGCGTATTCTTTTCTGTAACCCTACCCCATCAATTATTGTGTATAAGATATTTTCGTTCCCTGTTAGTTTTTCCATGTAAGCAATCAATCGCCTATGCTTATCATTCTTTATATAAGAAAGTCCTTCCTCCATTCCTTCTGTATCAAAAAATGGATAAAGTAATTTGTACGGCACATAGTCTGTCAAACGAGTTTTATCTTTCTTAAGTTTATTTTTACAGTCTCTTATTGCAGCCTTCAGTTCTTCTTTCGACGGATTCTGTGAAAGATCCTTTGAAAAATGATTTAAGGTATTTATGGCATGCTCTAAAAAGTTTTCTGCATTTCCATTAACTGTAGGGCCAAGCCGCAAATGATAATGAGAAACAGTGTGCCATGCTTCACATATCATTTCATCAATTACATCTTCAAATAACAAATCCTCATCCGTCTCCATAGTCAAATTCAAAATTGCCTCGAACCAATAAAATTTGTAGCTCTGAGCCTTATTATTAAACATTCTGGCAAACTTATCCGTATCTAAATTGTTTTCATAAACAGTTCCCATATTCATTTTAGGACTCATATTGCCTCCTTGACATTAACCTTTTATCTGCTTAGCTATCTCTATCAACTTAATCAAGTTTTCCTTCAACTCATTCTCTGAAGTATCTGGTCCCCAACTGATTCGAACAGAACACTCAATTTCTTCCTCTGGAATTCCCATCGCTTTTAATACATAGCTTGGTGAATAGTTTTTAGATGTACACGCTGAGCCATTTGATATACTACAATACTGTTTTGCCATAATCATTAAGGCTTCTGATATGACCCCCGGAATACATATATTAACCGCACTATTCACACAATGTCTTTGATCCCCATTGAAATGATAATCAATTCCTGATTCATCAAAAATTTTCAACACTATTTTTTTTAAAGAATCCAATTTTTCTTTATTATGGGCGTATTCCTGTGCTGCTATTTCACATGCATATCCACATCCCGCAACTAAAGCAACCGGTATTGTTCCAGGTCTAATTCCATGCTCTTGTTGGCCTCCGTACATAATCCCCTTTATCGGTGGTAATCTGTAACCATCTTTTCTTAACACAAGAACACCTATGCCCTGCGGTCCCTGTAGCTTGTGGGCGCTGAAAGATAGCATATTATATTTCAGCCCCTTTATCTCTGTTATTAGCTTTCCACAACTTTGCGTTGCGTCCACATGAAATAAGACCTTTCTTTCTGACAAAGCCTTCCCTATATGCTCTACAGGCTGAATAATTCCAGTCTCATTATTTACATGCATAACACTCACTAACAGAGTGTCTTCTCTTACTCTAGACAATATATCTTCCGGTTTTACAAAACCCAAACGTTCCGGATCTACAAGCTCAATATCGTATCCTCTCTTTTCTAAGGCTTTTACTGTTTCCAAAATAGCCTTATGTTCTATCGATGTTGTAATAATATGCTTTTTACCTGTTTTTTCTGCATATTCCATTAATCCTTGAATAGCAATATTATTACTTTCTGTAGAACCACTTGTAAAAAAAACTTCCCCCGGTGAAATCCCCAATAACTCTGCAACTTGCTTTCTCGCATTTTCAACCACTAATCTTGCTGTTTCACCGTGATTATGAGTTCTACTATCTGCATTTCCAATTGTTCCTTTATAGACATCTATCATTACATCAAGAACCCTCTGATCAATTGGGGCAGATGCATTATAGTCCAAATATATACTCATTATTTCACCGCCAAACGTAATAAATCATCTATACTTTTTATGAACCCTGTCCCACACAAATAAGAAATTCCACGTTCCAAATTTAATCTAAAGTATTTTGAAACAGTCTCATCATCAGTCTTTAATCCCATACTAATACACCAAGCCTTAACAAGAGCTTCATAAACTTCATAGTATTCTCCACCAAATGTATACCATGACATTTCCAAATTACTATCACTTGCAAGCGGAATATCTGTTGGGAGTGTTTTTTCTGCTAAGGAATAACATAATGCCCATCGGCAAAGAATATTCCAATTCTTAATACCAGTCTTTCCCTTCAAACGAGAAAGCTGATCTTTTGCTTGTTGAGACAAGCGTACTTGTTTGATTATCATAATTCTTGAAAATACCCTTTCTTAATTGACGTACTCTTTGTTTCCTCGCTGTATACAAGTGTAAACTCATCTCCAACAGAATTTTTCATCATTTCATAATAATTCTGATCAATTTCTGTATCTGTGGACAAAATAATAGTCTGATCACTTGCATTTGGAAAATAGGTACTAATAATGGACGTTCTATGTTGAGAATCCAGTCTAGACAATGGCGTATCAATTATTACTGGTAATTTTTTCTTCGAACACAATGCAAGAGCCCATAAAATAGCAATTACCATAAGCTGCTTTTCTCCTGCTGAAAGGGACTCTTTTGATACTTCATTCCCATTTTCATCAAGATATTGCATATCTAGTGTTTCTGGATTCATCACAATTTCTTGAATTAGATTCTTTTTATTTGCAAGTTGCTTGTAACATTTCGTAATTGTAGCTCCTAAAGTGCCAGTTTTTCTTCTCTGCAGTTCTACTGCATATGCCTCTAAAATACGAAGTGCAATATTCGAATATTTCATCATTCTTTCTGAATCATCATTAAGTTCAAGTTTTTGAAGAAAAATCTCGATATCTCTACTGTACTCTGCACTCTTTGTTAATACTGTAGAATTTATAGAACTTCTTTCCTGCTGTAATCTGTTATATTCAACTTGTGCCTCAACTAAATCAGCCTCTTTCGCTTTTATTTGATCATATATAGCCGCTAAATCTTTTTCATCTATATCCAATGTAAGATAACTCTCAACTGCATCTAATTGCTTTTTCAAATCAGCCTTATTTACTAATAATGATTTTGTATTGTTCACACTCTGTTGCAGCGTATTCTCTACTAAATCATTCATTTGAAATAACGCATGATCTGACATTTCATATAATCTAGGGGCTGAATCTGCTTCTGTTTGTTTTCTAACATAGTCTACAAATATACGACTAACTTCTATTGACTCCGGATATTGTATTTCAAAATCTGATAAATAGGCATCCATTTGTTCTAATGCTTGCTGCATGATAAAATCATTATGTTCATCCTCAGCCTGCAGTTTTATTTGACTAACAAGATCCTTTACAAGAAAAATAGGCAGTTCTGTAGCAGCCCTTCCAACTAATAGTTCAGCATTTTGTGCTATCTCTGTTTGAATCCGTGCTCTCTTTTGCATCAAAGACTGGCGTTGTTCGAGCACAGCTCCTCCTTGAAGTTCATACTTTTTATGTAATTGTTCAAGCGCTTCCTGAAGGTCTTCCACCTTTTTTGTTGCAATTGATATTGATTCATCAATTTTCTCTAATTCAGAAATTGCTTGATCTCTTTCCTCTCGTAAAGTTTCTAAATGTTTATTGGATTCATCTGCTTTGTTATTTCTGTTGATTTTTTTCACTATGCGACCAAGATCGTTTTTCAAAACATCTAAAGTGGTCATTCCGAGCATTGAACGAATAGAGGCCTTCATTTGATCATCTGTTTTTGCCACTGCTAATTCAGCAATCTTTTCTCCATCGAAGAAATAAAAGCTAGACAATGCACTTGGAAGAATATTCTCTACAAACATAGCCCAATTCTGTGTTAAAAATTCGCTATATACACCGTTTTGTTGTACAGATATTTCTTCCTTTGTAATTCTTGAAAGAGCGTTCCATTCTCGTCTAACAAGATATGTATCATTTGAACTTTCATTTAATAAAAATTCAATTTCCACATAGCTGCTTTTACTCCAGCTATTATTGTTTACATATGAACGAAGATATTGATTATATGAGTTGTAATCACTTTCTTTATATGCAATTGAATTTGCTCCGTACAAAGACAACAAAATTGCCTCCAAAAACGTCGTTTTTCCTCGTCCATTCATACCACCAATTAAGACAATTGGTTTTTTACTAATAAATTCAAATGTATTAGTTCCTGCATAAACACCAAAGTTATGCATAGTTAATCGATTGATTATCATTCTTCAGACTCCTCATCTGTTTCTTCTGGCATCTGGTTTCCGTAATCCAAAAACTTTTCGTTATACTTTCCACCATATTCCTTTTTACGACAAACCTTTTCCATATAATACTGTGTAGCATCATCTTCATTTTTATAAAATGTCTTAGCAATAACTTTTTCCAGTTCCTCTATTATGCCTTTTCGTTGGTTCATACCAGCAGCATTGCTTTCTATATCAATAAGGCTATACATCATTTCAAAAGCAAGTTCCTCATCTCCGTATAAGTCTGAACAGACTTTCTTCAGAATGTCCCACTCTTCTTTAGCAAAACCTTCAGCACAAATCCAATCTGGATCTTCAAATTCTTTACCCGTTACCTCAAAATAAATTCTCGGAACAGCATCATCAAATTCGTGCTTTTCTAAAACCCAGATTTTTCTTATCTCTCTCAATTCTTGAATTCTTATCAATTCAAGATTTTGAAACTCTTCAGGACCTATTTCGTTAATATTCTTTTGAATCTCTAGAAGTCTTCTTAGCCATTGTTCTCGTACTTCTTTTTTATAAGGCCCATGAAATAACTTTCTATAATTACCTTGAAGATTTCCATGCATACGCCTAAAATTTCTTCGATCTCTATCGCCTTCTTCATTGCCAAACTCATTTCGAAATTCAAGAAGCTGTGTCATCCACTCTTTCTCATCATCATTTGCAATCATAGCTTCCATCGATTTGTCTTTTTCTACCATAGTGCAAACCCAACATCCAAAACGACTTTTTCCACAAGAAGGTAAATCCTTGTCCACCATAATCGGACATTCATTATCGGCTGTGGCACCCTTATACATTGTTAAGAGTTCCATATTCGAATATCCCCATGGATTTTTATATTGCATTAAAAATGCCCATACATCGTCATCGGTCCATGCCTCTAATGGAGAAAATACGAGTTCATTTGCCAGTGTAGGATTTGGACTGAGTAACTCTCTTACTCTTTTCTTTTCCAAATTTGTCATTGTCTGATTTCTTCTCGAACTTTCAGCTTTTCTTGTTCCTAAAACAAGAATGACTTCCCCATGCTCTGCAATCTTATTTTTTATAAAATTATTAACTGGCTGAATTTTTAATCTATCTGTACACCATCTATATTTCATTCTTGGAAATGGATATCCTCTTCCAATCAAATTTACCCAAAATGTATTATTGTATTCTGGAATTAGTTTTTCAGGAATGAACGGTAACTTCTTTTCTTTTGCAGCTTTTCTCATTGAATCTAACGATTTTTCAACCCATTTTGATACGATCGGTGACTCTACAAGTGTATCTGTATTCATAATGTAGATAGGTTTAACTCGTTGTCTTTCAGGTAAGCCTTCTATAGCAATCCAAACAAGCTGTAGTGCTGCCGTGCTATCCTTTCCTCCCGAATATCCAATCATCCACGGTATATCATCTGATAAATACAGATTTTGAATAGTTTTGATTAATCCATTTATTATTTCTTTACTGATTGCCATTTTTCACTCCTGTTGATTAGCCTACTATTTTTTTCAACTTTTCTTCAGCCGTTTGTTCTTCTTTAGACAGCGGTAGTTTCATCATTTTTTTTATTACATTTGAAATTAATAGTGCTGCTCTTTTATTTGTAATTATTCTTCCGTTCTCGCTAATAGCTCTTAGATGCCATATACTTGCACTACGACTCCAATTAATCTCTCTCAATATTTCTAGATATTTCTGCATATCCAAGTCTGGATTAGAATAGAAATAATTTCCCAATCTTCCCAGTGCTTGAATCACTATATTTTGTGTTGCAATGTACTGTTCTCTTAAATCCACCTTAGTAATTTCTTTGTTCGATAACTCCTGCCAAGGAAGCATATTAGCAACAACCGTTTCCCAGTATGTTGTGAGAAAATCCATAGTTTTGTCTTCTATTATCCCGCCTACAACAATCTTGTTTGCAGAATAAAAAGTATTTAAAGTAAATAATTTCGAAGAAAACTTGCCTAAGATATCTTTTTCTTTATCAGTATAAGTATTTAAAAATTCTATTTTCCATATTATATTTCTTGTAATCACAGCCATTTCGTCACGCGAATCATACAATTCCGAAATAGAATTAGATGTTTTTACAGCATTTTTATTTAAATCTGTAAAAATCTGTTGACTACGTGCCAATCCTTTGTCTTCAAAAAAAACAATTGATATGGTCTCATCTCCTAATGAAGGATCTTCTCTCATTGCCTCTAAGATTGAAGACTTTCTATGCTGACCATCGTTAATTAAAAATTTTGCATCCATTGACACTTCCAAAGTACCTGCATCTTGATTAGAATTATCTGCTTTAAAGCAAAATTTCCCATCAATCGATGCAGCTAACGCAGAGAACACATAAGAATCTCTGTTGTCTAATATATATTTGCTTATTACCGGTATCCTAGCTTCATTCAGCTTCCTTTGTGCTCTATATTCTGGAAGAACGTACTCATCATCAATCGGAAATAGACGTGGTAACATTTTCAAAGGAACCATTGCAATAAAATATTCTCTTTTTGCTTGAATCCCTCTAACAACAGGGAACTTATATACATAATCCATTTTTATCTCCGTAAACCAAATAAAGTTATACTTAAGTAGCTACTTAAGTATAACTTTATTTTTGTTAATAGTCAATCTTATGCTTTTTTTATATATAAAAACTTACTAAATTTCTGATTATCTTTTCATAAGTTGGTAAATGCCGATATATCCCGTATTTTAGGGCTTTATCGGTATTTTCCTTTTGGAAGATACCTTGCATAAGCTAGCATTTACCAGCATGAAAATGCAACCAAAAGTAGTAAATGAGTAGTAAATATACGCTCCGATATTAACAAGCCAGTCTTTCCAGCTCCGCTTTTGCAGATTGAAATGTACCGTGTGCGTAATAGCCAAGTGTCATGGTTATGTTAGCGTGTCCCATGAGATATTGCAGAGTATTTGGGTTCATTCCTCTGTTTGCCATATTCGTACAATAAGTATGTCGGAATGAATGTGGTGTGATGTTCGGTAACTTGTCCGTGTGATACTTGTTATACTTCTTAATCAGTCCTCGCACCATGCCCTCATAGTTTCCTGCAACTTTAGGTAAGCCCTCACGGTTCAAGAATAGGAAATTGCTGTAACCACCTACAATCAGCGGTTGTGCCTTTCCTCTGTTCTTTAGTATTCTTTGGATTGCTTGATAAGCCCGTTCTGTCAATGGAAGTTCCCGTTTTCCGTTTTTGGTCTTTGGCGTTTCAATATAGTAGCCGATTTCGCTATCTTTCAATAACTGGTGGTCTATATTGAGTATTCTGTTCTGCATATCAATATGCGTCGTCAATCCGCAAAATTCAGAAATACGAAGTCCCGTTTCCAGCAGAAGCACAACCTCATCATAATACTTACTGTAAATCTTGTCCTTTTCCATAAAGGCAAGCAGGCGTTCTTCCTGCTCTGGTGTAAGAATAACTTTCTGCTCCGTATCATCTTCCAGAACATCACTTAGCTTAAATTCAAATGGGTTCTTTCTGATACAGTCGTCTTGTATCGCCATGTAAAATGACGCTTTCAAGGAACGCTTATAGTTATCAATCGTTTTATAGGCATATCCTTTTTCATTCATTCTGATAGCCCATTCCTTAGCGTCCGACTGTTTAACCGTATCAATCGCCCTCATACCCAATGGGTCATTTTTCAGAGCGTTCATAAGATACTGTCGTCCCTTTTCGGTAGCCCTCTTGATGTTCTTTCTTTGGCTGTTCTTCTTCTCGTAAAGCTGGCAGACTGTCATTTTACCGCCGACTGTGTCGATACCGTCATTAAGGTCTTTTTTTATCTGTGCTTCTTTTTCCCTTAACGATATATCATCACGCTTTCCAGCAGGTGTCTTGTCTGTCGGTACAAGTTTCCAAGAATAGATAAATTGTGGCTTTCCGTATATATCGGTATATTTATAAACGTATCTTCCGTCTTTTCGCTGGCTCTCTCCATTACGCAAATTGCGATTTTTACTGTCTTTTCGTTTTACATTAGACATAGTGTAAAGCTCCTTTCCGTCATGGAATGAGCCGTGATACGCTATACCTTATTATACCATATCTACGGCTCAATGACATTAGATTTCGTCCAATGTATCTATGATTTTTTCAAATTGTTTTCGCTTTATCTGAATACGATTACCGTTCACGATAACCCAGCCAGCGTCAATATTTTCTTCGGCTAATTTACGCAATTTCTTTTCGCCAATGCGGAAGTATTTGGACGCTTCTTCAATCGTCAGCGTATATTTTTCCCAGATAGGCACATCAGTATTGTTCATAATCTATGCACCCCCTTTACTGTGTGTCATTTTTTACAAGCAGGCAGACGGCTTTGGAAAGCTCCGTTAGTATCTCAACTATTCCCATTCTTGTGGGCAGAACCGCACCATGCGGACGTATCATTATTCTGTGAGGGTAGGTCGTGGCAGAGCGACTTTTCCAACGGTCGCTCTCGGATCACTGCGTGGGTCGCTCGCTTTCTTTTGGAAAGGTCGTGGCGTACAGTCCCCGTGGCTTGCTACCTCACAAACGTATCTGTCTGCTTTATTCAGTTGTCAAAGAGCTGTGGCGAAAGCGTGTTGCTTTCATGTGAAAGCAGTGGCAGAGCAGGAAAGAGGGGATTAAACAAATCATACTCTGCGGTTACTGCTTGTTATTTTTCTTCGATTTCTAAGGTAATATCAAACCCTAAAATCATTTTAATAAGTGCTTCTCTAATAAGTCCTTTTAGCTCCATATCTACAACAATATAAACATTGCCGTATTCATCATAGAGTGGACGCAAACAGCACTTTGATATGTACGGGTCATAAAATGCCAGTATCTTCTCAATCGCTTTTTCGTCCCCGTCCATAGCCTGCGAAAGCAAATAGTAGGACGGCTTCTTAAATGTTTGCTTCATTTTTACTGTTTCTCCTTTAGTAATTTTTTCAGAGCTTCTAAAGCATGGTATCTACTTCTAAATGCTCCACTTCTTGTAATGTTTAAGATGTCTGCTATCTTTGTGTCGCTTAATTCCAAGAAATAATACATTAAAACATTATTACGTTTTCTTTCTGGAAGTTTCTTCAAAGCTTCTGCCAGTTCATCATCATAAACACGAATGTCATTACCGCATACATTGAAAATCGTGTAGTCTGTTTCGTATTCGTCCCAGACAGCCAAATTTTCCACAACGATTTCTGGAAACTCACAAAAGAGCGTTTCTTCCTTTTGTCGTCGCTTTAATTTCTTCTGGTAGTCTTTTACGACATGACGGACAACTTTTTTCAAACAGCTTTCAAAACGGCATTGAACAGTTTTCTGGAAGTCAGATGGTTTCATCAATCTCACCCCCTTTCCCGTTATGACATGAAAAGCGTTTATCCCTCTTTCCGCACCATATAGGGAATGACAGGTGTGATTTGCTGACTAAATTTACAAAAAAGTTGAAAAAACTTTTTGATAAAACAAAAACAGCCTATTTGAATGTAACTACACAAACAGGCTGTTATATAAATGCTATTTATATGAATTTTTAACTCATGTAATGAGTATGATGATTGAAGCACTAGACAGAAATAATTATCCAGTTGAGAACGACGTAGCGTTCTTCTATATGTAATCATGGCATACCCCCCTCAAACCAGAGCTATACCAAAAGAAAAGGACAGCTTTGGTTATATCCAAAACCGTCCCGTTATCGTTTTTAAGACGTGCAAAAGCATATTATCTAAGAACGGTTTTTTTTATTTACCGTACACGATAATATCTTTCCGAATTATTACTGCATACTATATGCACTTTTAACACATTCTAAATACATGGCATGAAGTTTAAACTCATGCTAGGTGGTTTAAAATGAGAAAAAATAAAGAAACACAAACCTTTGATTTCAGACCGTTAGGACTGGCAATCAGAGAAGCCCGTGAAAAAGCAGGGCTATCCCGTAATGATTTAGGCGATAAGGTATTCTATGGAGAACGCCATATCGCAGATATTGAAAATATCGGTTCACACCCAAGTTTTCAATTATTCCATGATTTAGTTACCATGTTCAATATATCGGTTGATGAATATTTCTATCCACCAGAGAAAGTTGAGAAAAGCACAGCTCGCCGTCAGATAGAAACATCACTTGACTTATTGAGTGATAACGAATTAAAAATCATTCAAGGTACGATTGACGGTATCTTGAACAGCAGGGAAAGCAAGAAGTAATCAGCTTCTTGTTTTCCCGTTTTTCTTTTAAACAGTATTTCTTTAGCATTTGTTTGCTGATCTGCTCCGCAGGTAGCAAACAATATTAGATTAAACCTTTGTCTTTTTCGTAATCTTGTAAATATATTCTTCTGGGGTGGGGCGTTTATTTCCAAAATACTTTTTGAAATTTGCCTGCACCTCTGGGGCAGTGCTATTCATATTTTCCATTTATCGAACACTATTTCTCTTTTGCTTTTGCTATACTGGCGATATCTCCCACTCCATTCAATACCATTGTCGGAAGATAAGCATAAGTTTTGAGTGTGTCCTTCGTTGAACATCCAGAGAGAACCAATACAGTAGACATACCACTTTCCATTCCTGAAATCACATCTGTATCCATACGGTCCCCAACCATTACTGCTTCTGCTGAATGACATCCAAGCATATTTAATCCAGTTCTCATCATCAGTGGATTCGGTTTTCCACAGAAATATGCCTGTGTTCCTGTTGCCATTTCTATAGGTGCAATCAATGCACGACAAGCAGGAGCAATGCCGTTCTCAATCGGTCCGGAAACATCTGAGTTTGCTCCGATCAGCTTTGCACCTTTCAGAACCAAATTCGTTGCTTTTGTTAATGTATCCAATGAATAGGAGCGTCCCTCTCCCACAACAACATAATCCGGATTTACATCATTCATTGTGATACCTACATCATAAAGTGCATTTAACAGGCCGGCTTCTCCTATCACAAATGCCGAACATCCTGCCGCCTGTTCTTTTAAAAATGCGGCTGTTGCCAATGCACTGGTATAAAAATGTTCTTCTGGCACATCAAGTCCCATCCTAGCCAGTTTCTGATTTAATTCTCGTGGTGTATATCCACTGTTATTTGTCAAAAATAAATATTCTTTCTTTTCATCATGCAACCACTGGATGAATTCTGGAACACCTGGCAATATCTGATTGCCATGATAAATCACACCATCCATATCACAGATAAAGCCTTTTTTCTCATTAAAATCAATTACTGATTTTCCCATATTCATATATGTCCTGCCTTTCTTTCTCTTTAGAGTATGCCTTGTTCTTTCACTTCAGAAAAATCTGTTTTCTACGACCATTTTAACATTGTATCATCCATGCATAAAATCAAAGTAATTTTTTCTATCTGCAGAACATTTTATGACTGCATATCCTTCACACATGTACTTCGATAGTCACTTGGCGAAATTTTATATCTTTCCTTGAATACCCGGTTAAATGTCCTCTGGCTTTCAAATCCACTATCCAGGCAAATATTTGTAATAGAATCGCTCGTATTTTCCAAGCGATGACATGCATAGTTCAACCTTGCATCATTAAGATACTGATTGAAATTTCTATGAAAGATTTTGGAAAAGAGTCTGGATAAGGCATATTTACTCACACCCAGGTCTTTTGCCATTTCTTCCAATGATAACTTTTAGCAATTCAACGTTTTTCTTTTTAATCAAGTCATATTGTTGATCATCTGGTTTTATTCCTTCGTAAATAGTTTTTAAATTTTCATAATCTTCCATATAAAAATCTGATATATTTGAAAATGAATAAAGATCATTAATTGCATATCTAAATGCCTCGATATTTTCAGTATTGCTTTGTTCTATTAATGTCAGAATCCTGCCTGGATCCATTTTAGAAATAAAACTTTTAGGTACTACTTTTCTATGTTCCGTAACATACTTGTTAACATTTATTCCCCATGAATTTACATCTTCTAACATCTTTTCCATCTCTTTTTCTTGATAACTGTTATTCTTTTCTTCTATTTCAACATTTAATTCTCTGCTCTTTAGTGCATAAAGCTTTTTATCATCTTCATTTATAAAAAAACTATATCCTCCTTGTAATTCTATTCTTTCAGAAGCATTTCTAATATTATTTTTCATATATTCCACAAGCTGGTTTAAAAAAGCTTCATCAAAACCAATAGACACCAAAGCAACAAAATTATGTAATATATTCAGATATGTAGCAAACGAATACTTAT
>OIZF01000602.1_pt1 | contig 24287 bp, 13 predicted proteins | sample 1588471 | NCBI WGS metagenome assembly OIZF01 (sample SAMN03283279) | human gut metagenome | biome: human-associated habitat; material: feces | host: Homo sapiens | place: Peru | collected 2012
GTGTAAAAGTGGCTCTATCGTATGGCGTGGGTGCTGTTTGCACAGCAAAACACCGTAAAAACAGCCATCTAAATCTCTATAATCAATTTTTATTTTGTAACAGGATTTTACCTTCTGTACGATATTTGCATGGCAAGATATCAGAAAACAAAAGCAAAAGCCGCTGGTGACAGTTCTGTCTCCAACGGCTTTTTTTCTTGGTTATCCCAAAATTCAACTAACCTCATAATCTAACTAAAACCTACCACTAAAGATTATTCGCATAATTAATAAGTGTGGGTGTTTTTCTATACCAATATCTATAACTAAAACTACTAACCTTTATCTATAACTTACGCTTGCAAAGTTAGTGAGAATCCAATAATTAGAATTTAATTTATCGTTCATCGGATATCAGAAATGTTTCTCTATAATTTTTTTGCTATATTCCGTTCATAAAACGAATAAAATGTGTAATTTTGGCGTATCATAAAACATACACCCTACAATAAGGTATTACGAACAACGATAATTACTTAAAGACTAACTTTTATGAAAGGTCATTCGCATAGACGGCTCTATGCCATATATTTATTATTATTCACGACAACATTCACGTTCCTCTTCATTTCCTGCTCCACGAAGGAAAAGAAGCGGTTCGTCATCGGTGTGTCACAATGTTCGGAAGACGTTTGGCGAGAGAAGCTGAACGAGGAGCTGCGCATCGCAGCATTATATTATAACAATGTGAAACTTGACATCAAGTCAGCCAATGACGATGTCAAGATGCAGACGCAGCAGATTGACGCCTTCGTTAATGAGGATGTCGACCTTCTTATTGTGGCACCTGGACAGGTGAGCATATCGCCAGCCATCGACCGTGCCTACGAGAAAGGCATACCCGTGATAATCTTCGACAGACGCACACGATCAGACAAATACACGGCGTACATCGGTGCAGACAACCGCATCATAGGTTCCTCCATGGGCAACTTCCTCGCTTCAGCGGGCGGAGGCGACGTTGTGGAGATATGCGGACTCTCGTCATCGTCGCCAGCCATAGAGCGTGCTGAAGGCTTCGACAGCGTCGCCGGCGGCAACAACAAGATAAACATCGTGCGTAAACTGTATGCAGACTGGACTGAGAAGGGAGCCTATCACGCTGTTGACTCTATGCTTTCTGCCGATCCACCCCACTTCACCTGCCTCTTTGCACATAACGACCGCATGGCTGTCGGCGCACGTAAGGCTTGTCAGAAGTACGGACTGGACGTCAGCAAGATTCGCTTCTGCGGCATCGACGCCATGCCGGAGGACGGCGGCGGCATGCAACTCGTCAGCAAGGGCGAGCTGTTCGCTTCCTACACCTACCCCACACGCGGCGACGCTGTTATGCAGCTCGCCATGAACATCCTTACCGGAAAGAAGTATGACCGTGAGAACCAGTTGCTCTCGGCTCTCGTCACGCGTGAGAATGCCCGCGTGCTGCTCATGCAGTATGACGAGACCGTCAGACAGCAGGACCGCCTTGTCACGCTTCGCTCAAGGGTGGACAAGGCTGCAAGCGACTTTCAGACGCAACGTATATACCTTATTATATTAATAAGCTTCCTCATATTGCTGATTGTGGCATGTGCCCTTGCCGTCAATGCGTATCGCACAAAGGCACTTGTAAACCGAAAACTGAAGGAGGCTGTGAAGCGTCAGGAGCAGCTTACCAAGGAGATTGAGGACATGACGCAGCGCCGACTGCAGTTCTTCACCAACGTCAGCCATGAGCTTCGCACGCCGCTTACGCTCATCGCAGGACCGACGGAGCAGTTGCTGGAAGACCCTACTGTGAAGGCACCGCACCGGTCAATGCTTGAGATGATTCATCGCAACACGCATCTTCTGCTACAGCTCGTGGGCGAAATCCTCGACCTGCGCAAGGTGCAGACCAACAAGGCGGAGCTGGTTCTCAACCGTTTCAACCTGACAAATGCCCTCACGCTGTGGTCGGAGGACTTCCGCACCATAGCCATCAGACGCAAGCTCACCATCACTGTGGACACGTCTGACGTGACGGAGGAGCCTATCATCATAGCCGACCGCGACAAGATATCGCACATCTACTTCAATCTGATGTCCAACGCGCTGAAGTATACGCCGGAGGGAGGAAGCATCACCACATCGCTGGCGTACGCCAACCATACATATACTATTAAGGTGAGCGACACGGGCAAGGGCGTTGCGGAGGACGAACTGCCACGTCTCTTCGAGCGTTTCTATCAGGCTCGAGGCGCAGAAGGAGGCACCGGCATTGGTCTGTCGCTCGTCAAGGCTTTCGTGGAGCTGCACAATGGAAAGGTGCATGCAGAAAGCAAGGAAGGCAAGGGCGTCACCATCGTGGTCAGTCTGCCCGACTCACAGCCGGGATACGACCCTGCAAAGGACGTGGAGGAAAAGCCGACGGCTGAGAAGGGACTCATCGACGACAACTACGTGACGACCAATATCAGCGCAAAGGAGTCGGCAGACCGCATCACCAACGCAGAAGACTTCGACCATGACCGTCCGCTCGTGCTCGTCATCGACGACAACAACGGCATGCGCACCTACCTGCACTCCATTCTGAAGCAGAAATACAACATCTCTGAGGCTGCAAACGGAAAGGAAGGACTGGAGAAGGCACGACGCGAAGTGCCAAAGCTCATCATCTGCGACGTGATGATGCCGGTGATGGACGGACTGGAATTTACACGCCAGCTGAAGGCCGACACCGCCACATGCCACATCCCCGTCATCCTGCTCACGGCTCGTTCGCTGACCGAACAGCGCGAAGAGGGCTACGGCACGGGTGCCGACTCGTACCTGACGAAGCCGTTCTCAGGATCAGTATTGCTTGCCCGCATTGACAATCTGCTGCGTTCACGCTCCATGCTGCGCTCCATCTTCTCCGGTTCCACCGAAGAGAAGGAGGAGGAGAAGAGCCTCAACACGCTGGACCAGACTTTCATCGGCAGACTGCGCGAGGTGATGCAGAAGAACATGGGCGACTCCGAATACTCCGTAGAACGCCTCGGCGCAGACGTAGGACTCTCACGCGTGCAGCTTTATCGCAAGGTGAAAGCGCTCACGGGACAGACTCCCGTGGAACTTCTACGCAAGGCTCGCCTCGAAAAAGCCAAGAAGCTCCTCCTCAAGACCGAACGTTCCGTAGCCGAAATAGCCTACGAAGTGGGATTCACATCACCCTCTTACTTCAACAAATGCTTCAAGGACGAGTTTGGAATGAGTCCTGGAGAATCACGTTAATGTGATTTCATATAAGACATACACTCATAACGCCACACAAGCTGAACGAGCAATAAGATAAATGGGTGTGCAACACCCGAATTAGGAATTATTCAAAACTCAAGATTCCTAATTCGGACGTTAGGCAGGGCTTTGACAAAAACCTGACTCCACATACCGCTTATTGGCGCAAATCCTATCGGATTTAAATAAAAGGCTTTACATTAGGTCTTACGAGAACCAGTTCTCGACAACCTAACGTAAAGCCTTTTATTTGTGCACAGCACGCGCCCATAAGCGGAAAAACATATAAAAACACAAGGTTACAAGAGAATGTATCAAATTAAAGAAGCAAGGAAAAAACGTTATTAGCAATGCAAACCGTAGGAGCCACAGGCATTCCTCAATTTGTTTAGTTAGCACATCCTCTTATATTCTTGTGTTTTGACGGTTTTTTCCGTTTGTGCTTTTCGAGAGAGGCGACAGCCTCTCATTTCTTTATGTCCTATATGGTCGTGAGGACTTGTTCTCAAAAGACCATATAGGACATAAAGGAATTGCCGAAGGCTCGAAAAACATAAACGGACTGTGGAGTCAGGTTTTTGTCAAAGCCCTGCCTCCCATAGCATTCCCCCCAATCAGCCAAACCTCTACTAATAATTCAATCATGTACTATTATTAAGCAAATTTGTTTCATGTAACGTATATGTAATCCGTTGAACGATTTGTGTATTATGTATTACTGCACATTCACTAACTTTGCATTGTAATCAGAAACCAAGCTGGTTACCGAGTCCTGACAAGGACAATAAAGAAAAAAGATAGAAGAAGTGATTCTCAGATAGATTTGTTTTAGTATTAAGTTAGTAATAAGATTGTTGTTTTAGTTAGTTAATTTAGTAAGAGGTTTTAAATGAGTTAGTCGGAATAATTTAATGATCAGAAATAACACAAAAAACGAGGGACAGGATTTATTCTCCTGCCCCTCGTTTATTTTTTATATCATCAGTAATTTTTGTTCTGCTTATACAGTCCCGGCACATAATAGAGCTGGTTGTACGGTATCGGATAGAACTCGTTCTTGCCTGCCGTGTAATGGGCATCCTTCAGGTATGTGGCATAGGTCTGTCCGTCATACACATCCTTCTGCTCATTGGCGAAGTAAGCATTGAGCGTCTTGGAAGCAATGCCCCAGCGACGCAGGTCGAAGTAGCGTCCGTTCTCCATTGCCAACTCCAGTCGGCGTTCCCAACGCAGACACTTGCGCGCCGTCTCCTTGTTCTGGAAGTAAGACTCAGGATAGAGGGCGATGTCACACTGGTCCTTGGCGTATGCGATGTGCTTGTCTATGGAGTTCTTGGCACGCTGACGGATGTCGTTGATGATGTCACGAGCCTCCATGAGTTGGTCTGTCTCGATAAGAGCCTCAGCACGCATAAGCATCACGTCGGAGTAGCGGAACACATAGTCGTTCATTGCGAAAGCCTGCCATGACCCGTTGTAGGTCTCGCCCTTAGAGCGCTGCGGCACTTCCTTCATTGAGCAGTAGTAGCCGTAAGTGTTAGGCGTGCGGCTGTTTGCCTTTGTGAGCGTATATTCCTTTTCATACTTGTATGGGAAAGTCGGCATACCGACAGTGTGGAACAAGCGCGGATCCCATTTCTGGGCATTAGGCTTGCCGTTAACCGGATAGGCGATGGTCTTGTTGTAGTCATCAAACTCAGGCAGACCATTCTTTGTCTTGAATGCACTCACAAGGTTCTGTGACGGTTTGTGGAAATCCCATCCGCATGACCACATGCCCCATACACCATTAAGCACATTGCTCCAGTTGGCACGACCGAATGTTGTGTTGTCTTCCTTATAGTCAGAAGTCTGTACGGCGAAGATGCTCTCCTTGCTGTTCTTCTTTTCGGGAAGGAAGATGTCGCCATAGTCTTCCAGATAGCCATAGTTGGGGTCGTCCTTCACCACCTTGGTGTATTCCACCACCTTCTGCATATATTCCTTATTGATGTGGTCGTAGCCGTTGGTGGCCTCGTAGCCGTCGCCGTATGCGAGGGTGAGGTAACACTTGGCAAGGTACGCTGCAGCAGCAATCTTGTTTGCGCGGTTCTGATCCTTCTGCACATCGGGCAGCACGTCGTAAGCCTCCTTGAAGTCATTAATGATCTTACCGAACAGTTCTTCGTACGTAAACTCGTCGTTGCGTGTCTGTTCCTGAAGTTTGTTCTTTGTGACGTTCTCGTCTATCCAAGGCACCTGACGGAACATGGTGATGAGCTTGAAGTAGAAGTGTGCGCGGAGGAACTTCACCTCAGCCACACGCTGCTTCGTCATTTCCGCACCAAGCTTGCTGTCGCCATACTGCTCAAGCGAGAGCAATGCGCGGTTGCAGCGGCTCACAGCGCAATATAGGCGATACCAGAGTTCGTCAAACTCGCCGGGCGTGGAAGTCATTGTAGACCATATCTCCATGGGATGATAGCCCGTGTCGGTGGTTCCTGAACCGCCCTTCAAGCAATCGTCTGACGACAAGTCGCCGTAAGGCCAAAGGTTGAACGGATAAGAGTACCAGCAGTCGCCGAGCATGGCGTATGCTGAAGTCACCATTTCATCCGGACGGCTGAAAGCCTTGTCCTCATCAATGACTCCCTTCGGAGCCTCATCGAGGAAATCGCTGCATGATGTTGTAGTGCCGAGAGTCAGCATCGCTGCGAATATGTATTTATATATATTTTTCATTGTTTATGCTGTTTTTTAATGTTTGGATTTCGTGTGATATCATTCTCTACTTAGAAGCTAACCTGCAGTCCGAACGACACTGACGAAGAGTGAGGATAAGCCCAGTTGGGATTCTCGGGGTCAGAGATGGTGAAGCTGTTGCTCTTCCATGTGAAGACGTTCTGAGCAGACACATACACACGTGCCGATGTCATGTTCAGTTTCTTCAGCAGCGAGTCTGCGAAGTTATATCCCAGCTGCAGCGAACGAAGCTTCATCCAGTTGCCATGCTCCACGAAGTAAGACGATGCACGTCCCTCGTCGCCGGTGTTGTTTGTGGTAAGAGCAGGGATAGAAGACGAAGTATTGTCCTTAGTCCAAGCGCCGAGCAGGCGGTTGCCCTTGTTGCTTCCGGCATCGGTGATGCTCCAGAAATCGGTCTGGAATTTCTGGTTGTTATATACATCCACACCGCAGACTCCCTGGAAGAACATCGAGAGGTCGAAGTTCTTGTAGCCGAGCTGTACGTTCAGACCCCAGTTGAAGTCGGGTACCGGATTGAAAATCCAAGTCTGGTCATTGGCATCTATAGATTTGCTATTGTCGAGGTCAGCATATTTCAGACCGCCTACACGTGCGTTAGGCTGTCCAGAAGCCTTCACTTCCTCTTCGTTCTGAAAGAGTCCTTCCACCACGTAGCCCACGATTGATCCATAAGGTTGCTTTGACTGCACGAGGTTCTCCTTCATTGTGTGTGCATACGAGCCGGTGGTTGTGGAAGGCAGGTATGTAACCTTGTTGCGGAAGAAGTCGAAATTGGCAGACACGTCGTAGCGCAGACCGTACTTTGTGGTGTGGCGATAACCTACGTTTGCCTCCATACCCACGTTGCGGAGCGACGGACCGTTCGACCAGGTTGAGCCGCCCTCACCCACAGCGCCAAGGAAAGCCGGCGAGATGAGCATGTCCTTCACATCCTTGATGTATGCGTCCACGTTTCCATAGAGTTCCTGATTCAACAGCAAGAAGTCGGCACCCACGTTATACTGTATTGTTGTCTCCCACTTCAGATTATCATTTCCAGTCTGTGTGGCGCGGAAGCCTGAAGGGAATATGCCCGTGCCTTGACGATAGAGGTCGTAAGCTGCGGACGTTACGCGGTCTAAACCGTAGTCAGCGACATAGAGTCCGTAGCGGGCTGTGTTGGATATCTCCTGATTACCGGTCTTACCCCACGATGCACGAAGCTTAATATCGTCAATCCACGATGCCTTGAGGTTCTTTGAAAGACGATAACCGAGTGTGGCAGCCGGGAAGTTACCATAGCGGTTGTTCTTGCCGAAGCGTGAGCTGCCGTCGCGACGTATTGTGAACGAGGCGAGAACGAGGTCCTGCCAGTTATAGTCCACCTTTCCGAAGAACGAAGCCAATGTATATCCTGAGCCGACACCTGTGGCACGCTCGATGCCCGTGGCTGCATCAGGCCACATATAGTCCTTGTCCTCTATCACGAAGGTCTGGGCGTAGGCACCCATATCCTCCACTGTCTGCTTGTGAAACTCCATACCGGCAAGCACCGTGAAGTCGTGGTCGCGTGCTATCTTGAAGTTGTAGTTGGCTGTGTTACTCCATGTCCAGCGAACGTCGTCATGAGCCGAGAGAGTGGTGCTCGGAATATCATTGTTCACAATGTCCGACTTGAAGGTATGGGTCATTGAGTGAATGAACGAGTGATAATAGTCGAGTCCGAAGTTGGAGCGGAGCACAAGACCCTTCAGCGGTTTCACGTCCACGTAAGCATTACCGAAGACACGCCAAATCTTCAGGGCGTTGTCGCGATTCATATACATCTCGCGCAGAGGATTCTGACGGTCGCTCATGCCACCCACCGGACCGGCGAATGTCGTGCCGTCCTCCTCATACACGGGTACGGTAGGCGACATCTTCAGTGCATTCTCCATCGGTGCACTGTTCACCTGCTTTGAGTAAGTGACAGTGGCGTTCTCGCCGACGCTTACAATCTTGTTAACATTGTATGTAGAATTAAATCGGGCAGAGAAGTTCTCGAAGTTTGAATACTTCAATATACCGTCGTTTTTCTTGTATCCAGCAGAGAAGAGACCCGTGAACTTATCAGTAGCTCCAGAAAGAGAGAGGTCGTAGCTCTGCATGAAACCAGTGCGCGAAATCTCGTCAAGCCAGTCAGTATCGGACAGTCTCATCGTCTTCTTGGCATTGATATATCCGTCATAAGCTCCGTTTACGGTGTATGTGTTGTAGCTATTGGTAGCCGGATTATATGCCTTGATGGTGCGTCCGGTGGCAGCATTGAGGTCCAGACCGTAGTTGCGGGCATAAGCCACGGGGTCGATGCCGTCATTAAGGGCAGCCTGAGCCATGGCGGTTGCATATTCAGTGGTGTTGCAGAGCTTCATCATAGACTGCGAGTTGTAGAACTGAGCCGTAAGATTTGTTGAGAAATCAACGTTCAGCTTGCTACCCTTCTTGCCACGCTTTGTTGTGATGATGATAACACCGTTGGCTGCACGCGAACCATATATTGAAGCAGAAGCGGCATCCTTGAGCACCTGCATGCTTTCAATATCGTTCATGTTAAGCGAATTGAGGGCTGTTGTCGTAGGTACGCCGTCAATGACGAAGAGCGGATCCTGCGAAGAATTGAACGAACCGATACCACGTATGCGGACTGTTCCTGCTCCAATAGGCGAACCGTCTGTGGTGATGGTCATGCCCGGCACCTTACCCTGCAACGAGCGCATAGGGTCTGTATCGGCAGACGACTTGAGGTCTTTGGTGCTTACCACCGACACCGATCCCGTCAAGTCTGCCTTACGCTGTACCTGATAACCGGTCACCACCACCTCATTGAGCACCTCGGAATTGTCCTGAAGCACAATCTTGAGATTTTCGCCAGCCTTTACTTCCTGATCCTTACATCCTATATAAGAGATGACAAGGGTCTCACCGGGCTTTACATTCAGTTTGAAGTTGCCGTCAATATCGGTAACCGTACCAATGTTGGAGGTTCCCTTCACCTTTACAGACGCGCCGATGATCGGCTCACCCGTATTATCGGTCACCGTTCCGCCGATGCCGTCAGTCTGAGCATAAACGCCAGAGCCTGCGAGCATGAGCATACTTACTAAAGCGACTTTTGCCTTTTTCATAAGATATACGTTTTATGTTGTGGTTTAAGTTATTTTATTTTCTAATTTATCAAAATGGTTTTTAGCCTTTCAAGAAGAGCGGCTGTAATGAGCTGCATCTTCTTCTCGCTTGCAAAATTAGAAAACATAAAAAGAGTGATATTTCATGAATCGTTCACAAAATATCACTCATGTAACATGTAACAACCGTTGACTGGATAGTCAAAAATGTTGAGTACCTTATTATTTAGCCTTACGATTCTATACCTTAAGTTTCTCTCTTATGTCTGTCGGATACTTGTCATACTGCTTCTTAAAGCATGACGAGAAGTAGCCTGGGGTGGCAAATCCCACTTCATTGGCTATCTCCGAAACAGTCTTGTCGGTGGTCTTAAGCAGCTGCATGGCTCGCTTGAGGCGTGTTTCGCGCAGAATCTCCACTGGTGTCATTCCGGTCAGCGCCTTCACCTTGCGATAAAGCTGCACACGGGAAAGTCCCATTTCATCGCCGAGGTCTTCTATTTTGAGGTTGGTATTGCCCATGTGCTTATCCATTGCCTTGAGGAATGTGTCAAGGAAATGGCGGTCAGGCGACGGGGCTTTGTCTTCTACGACAGGCTTGTCGGCTTCCTTTTCTGCCTTGAAGAGCTGGCGTAGCTTCTGTCTGTTGGCAAGAAGCGAGGCTATATTGGCAAGAAGCAGGTCTGTGCTGAACGGCTTTGTCATATACATGTCAGCCCCCGTCTGCAGTCCTTCGATGTGTTGTTGCTCGCTGCTGCGTGCCGTAAGCAGCAACACGGGGATGTGGCTTGTCGCTTCATGCTGCTTCAGCCGCATGCAGAACGTCAGTCCGTCCATCACGGGCATCATCACGTCAGACACGACAATGTCTGGCACGCTCTCCACGGCAAGCTTCAGTCCGCTCTGTCCGTCAGCCGCCTCTATAACGTAATAGCGGTCGAGCAGCAGCGTGCGCAGATAAGCCCGCATATCGGCGTTGTCGTCAACGATGAGCACGGTTGCAAGTTCGTCCGCATTATCATTTATAAGCGAGTCGTGCCGACTTTCCTGCACCGACTTCATGCTTGCCAGAATCTGCTCTTCTGTGACAGCGGTGGTGTCGTCTATGGTATTGCGGTTCTCACGACGGAACTGCAGGACGTCACCCACAACGCTCTGCAGCTGCTCCACATTGCGCTGTATGATGCTGATGAGCTGCCTTGCGTCGCCCTTTCCTTCGGCAAGCTGACCGACGGGTCCGGCTATGAGCGTCAGCGGAGTGCGCAGCTGGTGTGAGGCATTGGTGAAGAAGCGGGTCTGCTCGTCGTTCATTTTGCGCATGCGGCGGTTGGCATGTCGCACGGCACGCACGGCACGCCATATAGTAATGACAGCCACTGCCAGCAGCAGGATTACGAGCAACGACACCACAAGCAGCGTACGTTGTGTCTGATAAAAGCCGAGATAAGCCTCCAGCTTCGACTGGATGGTGGCAAGATGCTGGTTTTGCTTCATCAGCGAATGGCTGGTCAGCGATATGTCCGCCACGTTCTGCGGCGTTACCACTATGCTCTTCATATTGTTAATGCGCTCGTAGGGCTTGCCTTCGAGTATGCGCAGCGCGAGAGCTATAACCTCCTCGCCGTGTGTAGGATAAACGTACGAAGCGCTTAGTTTGCCTTGCTGTATGGCTTCAATGCCCTCTCCAGGCAGCGCGTCAATACCAAGGAAGCGGATGTTGCGTTCCTGATGCAGTTCCTTGGCAGCCTCGTAAGCGCCGAGTGCAGCAAGGTCGCTATGACAGAACACGATGTCCACATCCTTGCCGTCCTCAATCCATTCACGCATGATGCGCTTACAGTCGTCGTACGACCAGTCGCTCGGCACATGACGATAATCTATAGAAGGATATTGGCTGACGGCATTGCTGAAACCTGCATGCCGTTGCATTGCCGGCGACATCTCCAGCGGTCCGGTAATCTCCATCACCACGGGCCGTCGTCCGTCCGTCACAATACTGTCGCGGCAGAGCATAGCGGCGTATTCGCCCATCATGCGTCCTGCCTCCACATTGTCTCCACCTATGTAGGCAGCATAATCCTTCATGGCGGTGATACGGTCAAAGAACACTATCGGAATGTTCTTCCTGCGGGCACGCTGCAGGCTACGGTCAAGGGCATGATAGTCATTAGGCGACACCACGAGCAAGTCTACTTCCTCATCCACAAGACTGTCTATCTGCGAACACTGCCGCTCGTTGCTGTTGTCCGCATTCTTAATGACAACCTTCACATCGTTGTCGTATAGGTGCTGGGCTGAGAGCATCTCGTTGTTGGCTTTCTCTCGCCATCGTCCGCCTACACACTGCGACACACCTATCTTATATTTATAATGTGAAGAACAGCCCGTGAGCGCGAGAAGGGCCACAAGTATTATAAATAATGTATTATAGGTTTTATGTATCATATATGAATGTAAGGTTTAATTGGTTATTTTCTTCAAGAAACAAAGTTAATGATTTTTCAATATATACATATAAAGAAAACAAACAAATAAGTCAATTATTGTTTCATTAGGCGATATCTATAAGTTTAGGAAACATAAGTAACATGCACATTCTGGCAGATTACGTAAATTTGCACGCAGAAAAACCTAAGCCTATAATAGGGCTAATGCGATTCTGATTATTCTAAAAACCTACAAATAATATGAACAAGACATTCCTCAGCCGCAATGCGGCAGCATCGCTTCTTCTTGGGGTTGCCATGACAGCCTCAGCCCAAGCAACCAAGTTTCTCAGTAGCAACCATTGCATTTATCGCGTGGACAATTCGCAGAAAGTCCTGCTCTTACCGGTGCAGGAGAAGGCTGAGATGTGCAACGTCAAGGTGATTGACGGCAACAGTCAGGTGAAGGCACTCAACATCCGCCTCGCTTCCAACCACATCGACTATTATGTGCCGCTCTACATCAGCGAGTTCAAGGACTGCAAGAACATCTCGCTCGACATCCATGTGAATGGCACATATCGTAACGACGGTGGCATTTCGAGCTTCACATGCTGGAATAATATGAAGTATGCCGACTCATACGACATGACAAATACAGAGCAATATCGTCCCGTCTATCATCACTCACCCGCATACGGATGGATGAACGATCCTAACGGCATGTTCTATAAGGACGGCGTATGGAATCTCTATTATCAGTACAATCCATACGGATCGCAATGGGAGAACATGACTTGGGGTCACTCAACATCCAAAGACCTCCTGCATTGGGAGTTCCAGGGAGAGGCTATAGAGCCGGACGTATGGGGTACGATATTCTCAGGTTCGGCTGTTGTGGACCACAACAACACTGCCGGATTCGGCAACGGAACAGTGGTGGCTATGTATACGTCGGCTGGCGAAAACCAGACACAGAGCCTGGCATACAGCACAGACAACGGCAAGACATTCACAAAGTATGAAGGCAACCCCATAATTACAAGCAATACGCCCGACTTCCGCGACCCGCACATGTTCTGGAACGAGGACATCAAGAAATGGAACATGATTCTCGCAGAGGGTCAGCACATGAACATCTATTCGTCTGACGACCTCAAGGCGTGGAAGCTCGAAAGCCAGTTCGGTGCAGAATACGGCAATCACAGCGGCGTTTGGGAATGTCCGGACCTTATGAAGTTGCGTGTGCGCGGCACTGACAAATACAAGTGGATGCTCGTCTGCAACATCAATCCTGGCGGTCCTTTCGGTGGTTCTGCCACACAGTACTTCGTGGGCGACTTCGACGGCAAGAAGTTCACATGTGAGACGGCTCCCGAGGTGACACGATGGATGGACTATGGCAAGGACCATTACGCCACCGTAACCTTCGACAATGCTCCTGACGGACGCCACGTGGCTATGGCATGGATGAGCAACTGGCAGTATGCCAACCAGGTGCCCACCAAGCAGTATCGCTCCGGCAACTCCATCCCGCGCGACCTTGACCTTTACGAATATGAAGGCAACACATACTGCGGCGTAACTCCCTCACCTGAGTTGAAGGCTGCACGTCCCAAGAAATCTACAAAGACGCTGAGCGAATCATGCGAAATGGTGGTTACGCTCAAGGGCAATGCCACCATCACACTCTTCAACGAACTTGGCGAGAAAGTGGTAATGACGTATGACGACAAGATCCGCACTTTCTCAATGGACCGCACAAAGAGCGGACAGAAGGACTTCAGCGACGACTTCGCCGCACTGACCACTGCTCCCGTACACGGCAAGATGACACAGCTGCGACTGTTTATTGACCGCAGCAGCATCGAGGCTTTCGACGCTGAAGGACGCATGGCAATGACCAACCTCGTGTTCCCAACCAAGCCTTACAACAAAGTAAGCATCAAGGGTAAGGGCAAATACGTGGTATATAATCTGAAATAATGACCGAATCGCTCAGAATATAGTATTGTTACATTGATTGCATAAATGTTGTATGATACACTTTTTACAATCAGATGAAACATTTGTTATATTCTGAGCGATGCTGAATATATAATTTTGCAGCAGATTTGACAAGCAAAGCTAATAACTAAATAAATACATATTCAACAAATGGGCAACTCCAACTCAAGCAAAATAACGCTTATCCCGGTGATGATCGCATTCTTCACCATGGGCTTTGTCGACTTGGTCGGCGCAGTATCAAATAACATGCAGGAAGACTTCGGTCTGTCTGATTCGGCAGCCAACTTCTTCCCCTCGCTCGTGTTCTTCTGGTTCCTTATCTTCTCCGTGCCCACGGGCATGCTTATGAACAAGATAGGACGTAAGAAGACCGTGCTCCTCTCTATTATAGTGACCACGCTGGCAGTGTTCCTGCCGCTCTTCGACAGCTTTATGCCAACAAAGGAGAGCCAGCTCTGGCTGATGTATGTCTCGTTCTCGCTCCTCGGCATCGGCAACGCCATCATGCAGACTTCCATCAATCCGCTGGTGACAATGCTTGTCAAGGGTCACCTGGCATCCACGCTCACCTTCGGACAGTTTGTCAAGGCCATCGCATCGTTCATCGCTCCGCTCATCGCTGCATGGGGAGCCACGACCACAGCTCCGATTCTCGGTCTAAGCTGGCGCATCCTCTTCCTGCTGTTCTTCGTAGTGGGCATGATCGCTACACTTTGGCTCGGCATGACACGCATCGAGGAAGAGCCCATCGAAGGCAAGGCTTCAGGCTTCGTTGACTGTCTGAAGATGCTCGGCTCGCCCATCATCCTGCTGTCGTTCATCGGCATCATGTGTCATGTGGGCATCGACGTCGGCACCAACGCCGTGGCTCCGAAGATTCTCCTTGAGCGTCTCGGCACAGACGGCGACTCGCTCAGCAAGTTCGAGTATGCCACCAGCCTCTACTTCGCCTTCCGTACTCTCGGATGCTTCACCGGATCCATCATCATGCGCAAGCTCAACATCCGCACCTTCTTCACCATCATCGTCCTTATGATGGCATTGGCAATGGTAGGCTTCGTCTTCGGCACAGAGCAGTGGGAACTTTGGGCAGCCATCGCCCTCGTAGGCTACGGCAACTCCAACGTCTTCTCCATCGTCTTCTCACAGGCAATGCTCTCAGCACCCGAGAAGAAGAACGAGGTGTCTGGTCTGATGATCATGGGACTCTTCGGCGGCACCATATTCCCCCTCTTCATGGGATTCGCAAGCGACGCTGCCAAGGCTTCAGGCGCACTGTATCCGCAGATTTGGGCTGCTGTAGTAATGGCAGTGGGCGTTGCATACCTGCTGAGTTACATCCCCAAGGTTAAACAATAAAAAATACTAAAAGCCAAATTATATTATGGAAAAGAAATATGTAGTAGGACTCGGCGAAGCGCTTTGGGATGTGCTTCCCGAAGGTAAGAAGCTCGGTGGCGCACCTGCCAACTTCGCTTTTCACGCAGGTCAGTTCGGCCTCAACTCTATAGCTGTCAGTGCTCTCGGCGAGGACAAGCTCGCAGAAGAGACCATACAGCAGCTCGAAGAGAAGAACTTGCAGTACTGCATGCCGCGCGTGCCCTACCCCACCGGCACCGTGCAGGTGACTCTCGACAACGAGGGCATACCCACATACGACATCAAGGAGAACGTGGCTTGGGACAACATCCCCTTCAACGATGACGTGAAAGCCATTGCAGAGAACACACGCGCCGTCTGCTGGGGTTCGCTGGCACAGCGCAACATCGTAAGCCGCGAGTCAATCTACAAGTTCCTCGACGCTACGCCGAAGGACTGCATGAAGATTTTCGATATCAATCTGCGTCAGAACTTCTACACCAAGGAAGTGATCTGCGAGAGCATGAAGCGCTGCAACATCCTCAAGATCAACGACGAGGAACTCGTACTCATCGGCCGTATGTTCGGCTATCCCGGCCTCGACATCGAGAACAAGTGCTGGCTGATTCTCGGCAAGTACAACCTCGACATGCTCGTGCTGACCTGCGGCACCAACGGCAGCTATGTCTTCACACCAGGCTCAATGTCGTACCAGCCCACTCCGAAGGTGGAGGTGGCTGACACGGTAGGCGCCGGCGACTCTTTCACAGGCACCTTCTGCGCATCCATCCTCGCCGGAAAGCCCGTAACGGAGGCTCACAAGCTGGCAGTAAGCGTAAGCGCATACGTCTGCACACAGAACGGCGCAATGCCCATCCTGCCTGAGGAAGTGAAGGAAATGAAAGATTAGGAAGCCCATAGTTAAAAGGTTATTATTGATAAAGGAGTTAGGACAACGAATAAAAAAAAGTCGTTCCTAACTCCTTTTTTTTCCTATCAATAAAAAGAATAGGATTATCTGTTTCTCTTATTCCGGCTTGATGCACGCTATATAATAAATAGGCAGATAAGTGACACCGTTTTTTGTTTCCACATTAATCCACCTCACCAGTCTTATTATTGTCGTAATAATAGAGATTGAATCCGTGCCAATATAAGTAAACTTACCATCCTATCGCAAGAATTTCAACAATGTGAGAAGATGGTCATACGCATGAATTCCGTTGATAAAGTATAGCATAATTACACTTTTCCTATATATTCGACGCCTAAAAACTACACTTTTCCTACATAGCCCTTGGGGCATGCGCACGAAAAAGGCTGTCTCGGAAATACATCCAAAACAGCCTCTGTTCTATTTGTTTTTACTTTTTTCAGTATTAATGTCGAGAACTTCATCGCGTTCGACGCACGCTCCATCCTCTCCTTGTGGGTAGCTCAGGCTATTTGCCGTCGCCATCTCCCCACATTCCTATTGCAGCGCTGGCTGCGAATAGGGTCATCATCATTGTCATCAACATAACCTTTTTACCTCTTTTTTGACTAATAAACCATTTACCTGACCTTTTGCCTAAGGTCTAATCACCTAATTGTCGACTTGAAGCATCGACTAAATACCATTGAGACGCTTGAGTTACCCTTAATCTTTTTTGTTTACCTTACTGACTAATACATTCATTGTTACCTTGTCTCAATCTTCATACCTTCTCTTCTTACCTTTATTCACTAATTACCTATCGTTACTAATCTCTTGCTAATCGTCTGTGTTATCCTTGATAATCCTTTCTACCTTCTGGCTAATACCTTTTCTTTTTACCTTTTAGTCATCCTTTCACTATACAATCTCAATACCTTCATGTTGTCATCCTCAATCTCTATACCTTACTATTAAATTACCTGATTACCTTTTTACCTTCTTTTTTACCTTTTCTCTCAAAGTTCTCTTATAGTCCTTTGTCTTCGGATGCCTCACGGTATCCTTGTTTTGACGATGCAAAGGTACGACTGTTTGGGCACACAAACAAGCTTTTCCGCCTGTTTTATCGTCTTTTGCTTATTAATTTGACCTATATCAAACACTTTGTGTACGTGCACACCAAAATATAGTATAAGAAGAACGCAAATATAGTGTAAAGAGAGAACAATTAGCTCAGAACTATCAAAATCGCAGAAGAATTTGATGAAAAACGCCTGCATCTCTTGCTTTCACAAGAAGATGCAGGCTGAAGCGGCATGAGGTATTATTATATTATGGATATGACCTTGTTCCTCCTATTATGCTACGTCAGGAGCAACCTCAGCTTTTGTGGTGTCCACCTCTGTTGAGTCAGAGAACATCATCATGGCTGTGTCGTCAGCGCTGGTTGCGCTTACTGCTGAGTCCTCTGTCTCTACGGGAACGTCTGCCGGCTGTTCAGCGGGCTGCTCAGCGGGCTGTTCTGCAGGTGCCACGGTGTCCACAGTTGTTGTGTCCTGCGGGAGAGCGTTGTTGAGACCTGACATAGAGTTGTTAGCGAATACGTTGCTTACTGATACCATTACGATAGCTGCGATAGCTGCAAAAAATAACTTCTTCATATGCGTAAATTTTTAAATTGTTAATATTTTTATTGTTTACTGTTTAATGAACCCTGCCTGAACCATTCTGTTCGTTGCGTCGTTCGATTAATATAATTCAACGGGCGTGCCAAAACAACGCTTAAAGACTTAAACCGTTGAATATCAACAATGTAAGAAAAACATCGCAAAAATAGAGAAGCGTGGAAGTGAGGAAAAGTGTGGAGCAAGTGGGGAAATATTCCACACTTGCTCCACAGTATTATGCAATTTGCTTTTTATGAAAGTGTTGCGTATACTCAACACTTTTGATAAAATCATCGAATCTGTTGCGTATACTTAACATTAGAGCAAAAACGAAAACGCCCTGCAAGGGCAAAAGCGTTCTGATAAAATGCTTTTACTCTTGCAGGGCGCTTATATATTATATAATGTATATACGCGCTTTGCTGCTTACTCGTATATCCACTCTGCCTTGCTCACGGCCTTGGCGCCATTGGCTGCAGGAGCCTGCGCCGGCGATGCAGCGCGGCAGTAGCCCACGAGTGTAATGTCGAAGATGAGCGTCGAATAGGCAGGGATGCTGCTCTTTGACGACGAAGCATAGCCTAACTGCTGCGGAATGGTCACCGTCCATCGGTCACCGATGTGCATGCTCTGCAAGGCGGTGGCGAAACCGTTCACTACGCCGCTGACGGCAAACGTCGAGGGATTCATGGTGGAGAGATTATAGTCGCCGGTCCATGACTGGTCGAACAACAGGCCCTTCGGGTAGCTGGTTGTGGGGATAAGGCGTCCGCTGTAGTGCACCTTCACGGAGTCAGTAAAGAACGGGCATCCTGATCCTTTGCCTTCATTCTTCACCTCAACGACGACATGGTCGTACGAATGCTTTGCCACCTCGCTGTTGAGCGAGTATGAGCGCAGCACCTTCCAGTCGGTGTTGCCAGCGTCAGCGAGTTGCTTGGCGGAGTTATACTTTGCATCGAAGTAAGTTTCGTTGCGGCTCTGCCAGTTGTCGAACTCGTTATCCTCTTCCTTTGTCTCGCTGCATGACGACAGCCCTGCTGCGAGGACAGAGGTCATGGCGAGCGTTAGGTATGCATATATCTTCTTCATTCTTAATTGTTAAGTACGTGTATATAAGTGGTGGGGCTTCACGCCCTACGTCTTACTGGAGCTTCTTCAGGAGGCTGGTGATGCTCACCTTATCCTCGATGATAGCCTGAAGCTGGTCGATGCTTACGCGCTCCTGCTCCATTGTGTCGCGGAAACGGAGAGTAACGGTGTTGTCCTTCAACGTGTCGTAGTCTACAGTCACGCAGTAAGGAGTGCCGATAGCGTCCTGACGACGATAGCGCTTGCCGATGGTGTCCTTCTCGTCGTAGTGAGTGTTGAAGTGGAACTTCAGGTTGTTTACAATCTCGCGAGCCTTCTCGGGCAGTCCGTCCTTCTTTACGAGGGGCAGCACGGCGAGCTTTGTAGGAGCGAGTGCCGGCGGAAGGAGCAGGACAACGCGTGTCTCGCCGTTCTCGAGCTTCTCCTCACGATATGAGTGACACATTACGCTGAGGAACATACGGTCTACGCCGATAGATGTCTCGATGACGTACGGAGTGTACGATTCCTTTGTCTGCGGGTCGAAGTACTTGATTGAGCGGCCTGAGAACTTCTCGTGCTGAGAGAGGTCGAAGTTGGTGCGGCTGTGTACGCCCTCCACCTCCTTGAATCCGAACGGCATCTTGAACTCGATGTCCGTAGCGGCGTTGGCGTAGTGAGCGAGCTTCTCATGGTCGTGGAAGCGATAGTTCTCAGCGCCGAAGCCGAGAGCCTGGTGCCACTTCATACGCAGCTCCTTCCATCTCTGGAAGTACTCGAGCTCGGTGCCCGGCTGTACGAAGAACTGCATCTCCATCTGCTCGAACTCGCGCATACGGAAGATAAACTGACGTGCAACAATCTCGTTACGGAAAGCCTTACCAATCTGAGCGATACCGAAAGGAATCTTCATACGGCCAGTCTTCTGAACGTTGAGGTAGTTTACAAAAATACCCTGTGCAGTCTCCGGACGTAGATATACCTTGTTGGTACCATCGGCTACCGAACCCATCTCTGTAGAGAACATAAGGTTGAACTGACGAACGTCGGTCCAGTTCTTTGTTCCGCTTATTGGATCAACAATGCCCTCGTCCTCGATAATTTGCTTAAGCTCTACAAGGTCTGGACCCTGCATAGCCTCGGTGTAACGCTCGTGCAAAGCGTCGCGCTTCTGCTGATGCTCGAGCACACGACCATTAGTAGCACGGAACTGAGCCTCGTCAAACGAATCGCCAAAACGCTTGCGTGCCTTGGCTATCTCCTTCTCTATCTTCTCGTCATACTTGGCTATCTGATCCTCGATAAGAACATCGGCACGATAGCGTTTCTTAGAGTCGCGGTTGTCGATGAGAGGGTCGTTGAAGGCATCAACGTGTCCACTTGCCTTCCATATTGTAGGATGCATAAAGATAGCAGAGTCGATGCCCACGATATTCTCGTGAAGAAGCACCATGCTCTTCCACCAATATTCCTTGATGTTGTTCTTAAGTTCAACGCCGTTCTGTCCGTAATCATAGACAGCGGCAAGACCGTCATAAATCTCACTGCTTGGGAATACGAAACCATACTCTTTGCAGTGACTCACGATTTTCTTGAAAACGTCTTCTTGTGCCATTGTTATATGTGTTTTATTATTCTGAAATTCTGCATTAAATTGCTTATAGGATGCAAAGATACGCTTTTTTGACTGATTTCGTAACGTTATTCAAGTTAAATGTTATGAAACTCAGCCCCGAAACACGTCTACATGCTTACAATTTCCATTTTTTTTTAGTACCTTTGCTATTGACTATTAGCATAAAACAACGCACACGATATACTTATGGATGACGAGATAAAAGACATAGAGCAACATTCCGACTACAAACCGGTGAACCGATTCGACGCTTCTGCCGTACATCATCTTAGCGGTATGTACCAAAACTGGTTTCTGGACTACGCCTCATACGTAATCCTTGAACGTGCCGTGCCACATATCGAGGACGGTCTAAAGCCAGTACAGCGACGCATATTGCACTCGATGAAGCGTATGGACGACGGACGATACAACAAGGTGGCCAATATTGTGGGACATACTATGCAGTTTCACCCGCATGGCGACGCTTCTATAGGCGACGCATTGGTGCAGATGGGACAAAAGGACTTGCTTATTGACTGTCAAGGCAACTGGGGTAACATACTTACCGGAGACCGCGCTGCGGCTCCACGTTATATAGAGGCACGATTGTCGAAGTTTGCACTCGATGTGGTATTTAATCCAAAGACTACCAACTGGCAACTCTCTTACGACGGACGCAACAAGGAACCTATCACCTTGCCAGTCAAGTTTCCGCTCCTTTTAGCACAGGGTGCGGAAGGCATTGCCGTGGGCTTGAGCAGCAAGATACTGCCTCACAATCTTGTCGAGATATGCGACGCTGCAATACACTATCTGCGTGGCGAAGAGTTTAGTCTTTATCCCGACTTCCCTACAGGTGGCTCTATAGATGTATCGAGATACAACGACGGACAGCGTGGCGGAATGGTAAAGGTGCGTGCAAAGATAGAGAAGCTCGACTCGAAGACTATTGTCATTCGCGAGATTCCTTTCTCAAAAACCGCCACTACCCTTATCGACTCTATACTTAAGGCAATAGACAAGGGCAAGATTAAGGCTAAGAAAGTGGACGACAATACGGCTGCCGAAGTGGAGATTCAGGTACATTTGGCTCCTGGAGTGTCGTCGGACAAGACAATAGATGCCTTGTACGCATTCTCCGACTGCGAGATAAACATATCGCCAAACTGCTGCGTTATCGAGGACAACAAGCCATGTTTCCTTACCGTCAGCGATGTGCTGCGCCACAGTACCGATACTACAATGGGACTGTTGCGCCGTGAGCTGCAGATACGCAAGGCCGAACTTGAGGAACAATTATTCTTCTCGTCACTGGAGCGCATATTCATAGAGGAACGCATATACAAAGAGAAGAAGTTTGAGCAGGCCAAGTCACAAGACGAGGTTGTGGCTTTTATAGCCTCCAAGCTTGAGCCTTTCAAGGATCAGGTGTTCCGTGTGCCTGCCGGAAACGCAAGCGCTGGCAATGCCAACGTATATGAATATACATTCCACCGCGACATCACACGCGACGACATTCTGCGTCTGCTCGAAATAAAGATGCAGCGCATACTGAAATACAACAAAGACAAGGCCGACGAACTTATAGCACGCATCAAGGCAGAACTTGCCGACATTGAGCACGACTTGGCTCATATGATTGACGTAACTGTGCAATGGTTTGAATTCATACGCGACAAATATGGCAAGGACCATCCACGCCGCACCGAGATAAAGAGCTTCGACACCATTGAGGCATCGAAGGTGGTGGAGGCTAACCAAAAATTGTACATCAACCGACAAGAGGGATTTATCGGAACCGGACTTAAGAAGGACGAGTTTGTGTGCAACTGCTCCGACATCGACGACATAATAGTGTTCTTCAAAGACGGCAAGTACAAGATGGTGCGTGCAGCCGACAAGATATTTGTAGGCAAGAACATTCTGCATGTGCAAGTGTTCAAGAAGAACGACAAACGCACTATATATAATGTAGTATACCGTGATGGCAAGGCAGGTGCCGCATTTATCAAGCGTTTCTTTGTGCCTACAATGACGGTGGGCAAGGAATACGACCTGACGCAAGGCACGCCTGGTTCGCGTGTACTATACTTTACAGCCAACCCCAATGGCGAGGCTGAGGTTATAAAGGTTACGCTTGAGGCCAACCCTAAGCTAAAGAAGATATTCATCGACAAGGATTTCTCCGAGATAGCTATCAAGGGACGTGCATCAAAGGGCAACCTTGTAACACGAAATCCTATTCATCGTATAGGCTTGAAGAGTCATGGTCATTCAACCCTTGGCGGACGCAAGGTGTGGTACGATCCCGATGTAAACCGCCTAAACTACGACGAGCATGGAAGACTGCTGGGCGAATTCTTCGACGAAGACTCTATATTGGTGGTATTGGACGACGGCAACTTCTACATCTCTACATTCGATGCCAACAATCACTACGAAGACAATATCAAGATAATAGAGAAGTGGAACCGCGACAAGGTATGGACTGCCGTGCTGCTTGATGCAGACAATTCGGGCAATCTATATCTAAAGCGATTCCGCATGGAGGCAACCAAGCGTCCACAGAACTATATAGGCGAAAATCCCAACAGCAAGTTGCTGCTGCTAACAGATACGCCTTATCCGCTTATCGAGGTGGACTATGCGCCCTCAACAGCACCTGATGGAACAGAAACGCAACGTCCACCAATAGAGATTGATGCCGAAGAGTTTATCACCGTAAAGGGATTCAAGGCCAAAGGCAAGCGCATAACAACACTGGATGTGGCCGATGTAAAGGAACTTGAACCTAAACGACATCCCGAACCAGAATCGGATAACGACGAAAACGAAGACAACAACGAGCCCGAAAACCTTGACCCTGATGCAGGGAAAAGCCAGCAGCAGGTAATAGACGAAATGACAGGACAACTCAATATCTTTACAGAAAATGAAGATCTCTAAGCTTATAAGCACAGCTGCCCTATTGTTGGGCGGTGTTGTTGCGGCAACCGCTTCAAACGGAGACGGCTGCCACAACAGCATTGGCATACAACAACCGCAATACAAAACCAATGCCCTGATGATTGGTGTTGGCTATACCAATATTCTTGACACATATCTCTCGCCAGAGAAATATCGTGGCACCAGCCTCACCTTTCTATCGCACACGCGTCACGAGAACGATTCTACAGCCTGGGTTAACCAGTTTCAGCACGAGGGCAACGTTGCTTATGCCGACAATCGTTCGGGCAATGGCGGCGAGATGGCAGGCAATTATACATTCCGCTATTCGCTGTTGCACAAATGGACTATCAGCCTTTGGCGTCGTCCGCTGCGTATGCTTGCTGGTGGAACAGCAGCGGCAAACATCGGATTTGTATACAACACACGCAATGGTAACAATCCTGCCAATGCACGTCTTTCGCTTAACATAGAGCCAACCATAGGTTTTGACTATCCCATTGGACGTGCAAGTCATACACGAGGCATATCTATGCATCCCGGAGCATGTGCCCACTTTCCACTTATCCTGCATTACGAGGCTTCTGCCCCACTCTTCGGATTGATGTTCTCGCCCAACTATGGACAGTCGTATTACGAGATATTCAACCGTGGCAACTACGATCACAACTGTGTGCCTACAACCTTCGGCTCCACTCCATCCTTCCGCCAGATGCTTACACTCGATTTGCGTCTTGCCCACACCACATGGCGCATAGGATATATGGGCAACTACGAGCAGTCGCATGTCAACAATCTTAAGACGCACACCTATACACACTCTATAGTAATAGGTGTGGTCAAGAGGTTCAGAACGGTGAAGGAATAGATATGTCTTTGTATGCTTCTTCGTTAGTCAGAATGTTACTGATTTTAGTTATTCGGCGCAATGCCACAAGCAGATTCTCCAAGCTGTTCTCATCTTGAATCTTCACTTCTCGCGGCTTGCTTCCCTGTGCCGCGCCCACGATTCCAGCCTTTTCCAACTGGTCCATAATTCTGACTGCACGGTTGTAGCCGATAGACAAGCGCCGTTGAATCAACGAGGCAAAGCCCGACCGCATTGTT
>OIZF01000612.1_pt1 | contig 24089 bp, 21 predicted proteins | sample 1588471 | NCBI WGS metagenome assembly OIZF01 (sample SAMN03283279) | human gut metagenome | biome: human-associated habitat; material: feces | host: Homo sapiens | place: Peru | collected 2012
ATCACTGATAATATAACAATCACAGCTAATAATTCAATCAATGTAAATCCTTTTTCTTTCATAATATCTCCCTTCTATTTTAGAAGCATAAAAAAAAGAGGTTGGTAAATCCCCCCCCCCCGTTTGCAAATAGCATATGCCGTATTTTATGCATACTTTCAATTTACAAACTATATTACTATGCTTACTATGATTTTATTGTATCAAAAAAAAAGACAATATTCAAGTCAAAAAAATGTTTTGTCAAATATTGTAGAAAAAAGATAATCTTTTAATATTCTATTCGTTTTAATTCTACCTCTGTCAAACCTGTTATTTTAGAGATGATATTAATATCAATTTGTTCTTGTAACATTTTTTTTGCCACTTCCAAATTATTTTGTTCTATTCCTTTATGAAATGCCTCATCAATATAGGTGTTCTTTTCCATTTCACTTCTTGGTAATATTGTATATAGAGCTATATTCTCATCATCATCACTAAATTCTCTTATTTCCTCTACTAATTTTTCATTACTCTCTTTACCCATTAACTCTTCACCCAATCTCTTTATTTCTTCTATATCTTCTGTTGTAAATAACTTACACCATTTTGATAGTAATGTTTCATCAGCAGTATAACATATTTTCTTTCCTAATTCCATATCTACCATATCTATTCTTAGTTTTTTTGTTAAATATTTTCCTTCTTTGGATCTCATATAATATTCTTCTTTGATTTTATTTTCATTACATCTAAAATTATTTAAATTAATTTGGATTGTTTCTTTGATATTTTGATATTTTTTATCTCCCATTTTTAATTGTCTAGAATGTATTTTACATGCATATACTTCATTTCTATGAATGACTCCTTCACTTGCTCTATTGGATAATTCAATATTTATTTTTTTTCCTTTATAATCTAGTAACAGATCTATTTCTTTTCTTGCTTCTTTTTTATGGCTTTTGATTAAATTACGATTCAAAAGTTTTAGATTTCCTTTGATACTTTCATATGGCAATTCTAAATAACAAGATAGAAAATGTTCTAATATAGAAATATTTTTCTCCTTATTAAAAATTGTTGTAAATGCCATATCAAAGTTTAACGGTATAATATTTTTTGTTTGCATGTATAATGTATTTCTCCTTTCACCTATAATATTGCGGCTTTTTGGAGAAATACCTAAAAAAAATAGACTTGTGTCTATTTTTTAATAATTTTCTTTTCTGATTTCAAAATAACTTTGTGGATGACCACATACTGGACAAACTTCTGGTGCTTTCTCACCATAATGAATATGTCCACAATTACGACAAATCCACATCTTAGGTTCTTCTTTTACAAATACTTTTCCTTGCTCTAAATTAGCAAGTAATTTACGATATCTTTCTTCATGTTCTTTTTCTATCTTTCCAACTTCTTCAAAAAGATACGCAATATGGTCAAATCCTTCTTCTTTGGCTGTTTTAGCAAAATCTTCATACATGTCAGTCCATTCATAGTTTTCACCTTCTGCTGCTGCTAATAAATTTTCTTTTGTACTTTTAATGGATCCACCTTCTAATAATTTAAACCACATTTTAGCATGTTCTTTTTCATTATCAGCTGTTTCTAAGAAAATAGAAGAAATTTGTTCATATCCTTCTTTTTTAGCTTTACTAGCAAAAAAAGTATATTTATTTCTAGCTTGACTTTCACCTGCAAAAGCTGTCATTAAATTTTGTTCTGTTTTTGTTCCTTTTAATTCCATCATATTATTCCTTTCTACAATTGTTACAGATTCCTTTCACAACTAATTCAATACTTTCTACTTCATAGGGTAATCTTTTTTTTAATAACTTAATATCTTTATAAAAATCAAGATCCTCCAACATACCACAACAAATACAATAAAAATGAGCATGTTCCCTTGTTATATTGTCATAAATATATTTTTCACCATCTAAACTAATTTTTTTAATCATTTTTTGTTCTACCAATTGATTCAAATTTCGATAAACTGTGGAAAAAGAAATACTAGACAATTCTTTTTTAACCTCTTCATACACCTTATCTGCTGTTGGATGACAAAAACAAGTATTGACGTAATTTAAAATTACTTTACGTTGCTTAGAATAGTTCATATAACACCTCGTAATAAATTTTTATTACACTTCTATTGTAACTTTTCGCAAAAATAATGTCAATATAAAAATAGGAATTATTCCTATTTTTATCAATTACAATGTTTTCTCTTTTTGATTAGAGATACGCTTTGCGATTACAACGATATAAGGAGATGCATACTTATTTGGTATATCTGATAAATGGAAAGATTCCATTATATTATTTATAATTGTATAAATTTTATTTAAATAAGGATGTTCTTTTAATCTCTGACTCTCTTTATTAGCTTGAAACATAGAAGTTAAATAATAAGAAGCATAAATTTCCTCAAAATCTTCATCTATGATTAATTTTTTTAGCAATTTCAAATCCATAATAGAAAGGTTATGTGTCTCTAATAATTGTTTTGAAAAAATATAATTAAATACATAATTGAAATATCGCATATTAGGTACTGTAATACATACATATCCATTTAAATCTACCAAATCTTTATGTATTTTTATTAACTCTTCTGGATTTTCAAAATGTTCAATCAAACCATAAGATCCTACAAAATCATATTTTTGTTCTATTTGAAAATCAAAAATATTTCCTTCCATTATTTCATAATCACTTACATTATGCTCTTTTAAAAATGTTTCGATTATTTCTTTATCTATTAAATCTAGACCACTTACTTTTGCTTGATAGTTATGAGCCATATAACTCATAATACTACCAGGCGCACATCCAAATTCAAAATAATTATGAAAAGAAATATTACATTTTTTTAAAATTTCTGAGAATAAAAATTTTTCTTCCTTCCTATTCTCTTTTTTCCAATAATTCTCCCAATACAGTTTCTCATTTTCCTGTTTTTTCAAATAAATTCCCCCTAAAATAAACTTAATTGACTAGATTCATCCATACCATTAAAAATTCCCATCATACGCATTTTTTCTGTTAATGTTGCTGAGATTTTACTACGTTTCCAACAATCTTCGATACTTAAAAATTCTTTTTTTTCACGTTCTTCTACAATATTTTGAGCTACTGCTTCTCCTAATCCATCAATCGAATTAAATGGTGGATAAATTTCATTTTCACTTTTTATATTCCATACAATAGCATCACTTTTGTATAAATCAATGGGAACAAACTTAATACCACGAGCAGTTGCTTCTAAAGCAACTTTTAAGCTTTCTAATTGGCCAAGTTCCTTATTTGTTGCATCATAACCTTTATTTTGAATTTCTATTATTTTATTTTTAATAGCATCATAGCCTTGTATCATTACCTCTACATCAACATCTGTCGCTTTAGAAGAAAACCAAGAAGCATAGAAATAAACAGGCATATGGACTTTATACCACGCGATACGAAAAGCACTAATAACATAAGCAGCTGCATGAGCTTTAGGAAACATGTATTTTATTTTTTGACAAGAGCCAATAAACCATTGTGGAATATCTGCTTCTTCCATTGTCTTCACATGTTCTTTCCACGTTTCTGGATCTTTACTAGCTTTTCCTTTACGGACAAATTCCATAATTTTAAATGCTTTAATAGGCGCTAAACCATGATACATTAAATAAACCATAATATCATCACGACATCCTATTGTTTCTTTAAATGGAACAACGTTATTTTGAATTAATTCCTGAGCATTACCAAGCCAAACATCTGTACCATGAGATAAACCTGATATTTTAACTAGTTCGGCAAAAGTTGTTGGTTTGGTATCTTCTACTAACTTAATTGTAAAAGCAGTTCCAAATTCCGGAATGCCCAAAGTACCAGTATTACATAAAATTTGTTCTTTTGTAACACCCAAAGCCTTTGTAGACGTAAAAATACTCATTGTCTCTTTGTCATCCATTGGTACTTTCATAATATCTGTATTCGACTGTAACTGAATTAAACGCAATTGAGTTGGATCAGAGTGACCTAAAATATCTAATTTTAATACACATTCTTCAATTGAGTGGTAATCAAAGTGAGTCGTTCTCCATGCTGATGTTGGATCTTCCGCTGGAAATTGGAAAGGTGTGAAATCAAAACAACTCTTATAATCTGGTATAACAACAATTCCTCCTGGATGTTGACCTGTTGTCCTTTTTACACCTGTACAACCTTGCGCTAAACGTTCCACTTCTGCCGTACGCATCACAACATTCTTTTCTTCTGAATAACCTTTTACAAAACCAAATGCAGTTTTTTCAGCAACCGTACCAATCGTTCCTGCTCTGTAAACATTGTCATCTCCAAACAACACTTTCGTATAAGCATGTGTACTAGCTTGGTTTAAATCTGAAAAGTTAAGATCTATATCTGGAACTTTATCAGCATTAAAACCTAAGAAGGTAGCAAATGGCATATCTTGACCATCTTTGATTAATGGAATATGACAGTTTGGACACATTTTATCTGGTAAATCAAATCCACTAGAATAAGTAGCTCCGAGTGATTTTCCATCTTCTTCAAAAATACTAATTTTACATTTGCTACATCTATAATGAGCTGACAAAGGATTTACTTCTGTAATACCCATTAAAGTAGCGACAAAGGACGATCCAACAGAACCACGGGAACCTACTAAAAAGCCTTCATCGTTAGAGTGTTTAACTAGTCTTTGTGCGATTAAGTAAATAGGATCGAATCCAGCACCAATAACACCACCTAATGATTTTTTTAATTTTTTTTCTAATTCTTCACTAGTTAATTCTTCTTCGCTTGTTTCTTTAATGTGATTTCTAACTAATTCTTTTACTGCATCTGATCCCTTAATAATAACACTGTGTAATTGAGAAAAGGCTTCTTTCTCTAAATCAGCTACTGGAGTATTTTTTAAATTTTCTTTAATTGTATTTAAAACAACATCTCCATATAATTCTGTAGCAATTCTCTCTTCAATAGCATAAGGAAGTGGATCACCATACCAATAAGCTGCTTTATCATAAACTAAGTCTGTAACAACTCTAGGGCAATCTAGATAAGATAATCCATCATCACTCTTGATTCTTGGAGAGAATGGAGTTCCACCCGTATCTGGAATAACTTCTATTTCTTCTACCATATCTAATACTTTATTGGTATTTTCTACTACAATTTCATACGCTAAATCAGTTCCTAAAAAACTAAAATCTTCTAACATTTCCCTTGTTGTTCTAAAATGCTGAGAAGGAATATTTTTAATACTAGATTTAGCAAGAGGATGTCTACCACCACCAGGTACTTTTTGATTTACAATAATTTCTCTATAAATCTTATCTTCTCTTTTAAAATGGTGTACATCTCCTGTAGCAACAATAATCTTGCCAGATTCTTTAGTAGATTGGATAATTTTTTTAATATGTTCTTGTAATTCAGTAGCATCTTTAAAATCACCCATTTGAATTAAATGATCATATACTTCAGGAGGCTGTACTTCAACATAATCATAGAAATTAATAATATTCGTTAATTCTTGTCCTTCTTTACTTCTTGCTTCATTAAATACTTCTGATTCGTAACAACCACTTCCGATCATTAATCCTTCCCTTAATTCCTCTAATTTACTACGTGGAATTCTAGGTGTTTTATACAAATAAGTAGTGTTCGCTAAAGAAATAATCTCAAATAAATGTTTTAAACCTTTTTGATTTAACGCAATAGCATTAAAATGATAAGTCCTACCAAATTTATAAATTTCATCTTTTGAAACCAATTTTTCTAAATCCCCAATCGTTTCAAATTTTTGAGATTCTAATTTTTTCAACATTTTAGCAAAAACATAAGCAGTTCCTTCTGCATCATAATCTGCCCTATGGTGAGCATCTTCTTCCCAAGGAACATTATAACGTTTTACTAAAGCGGATAAGCTATGTCTAGCATATCCTTGATCTAAGGTTCTAGATAATTCTAATGTATCAATTACAGTATTTTGAAATTTCCCTAAATTATATTTTTTCATAGCCATTTCTATGAAAGAAATATCAAATTTTGCATTATGGGCAACCATTGGAAGATTACCTGTCCATTCCAAAAATTTTTTTGTAACAGTTTCTTCATCTTCTTTACCACTTACCATTTCATCGGTAATACAAGTTAATTCTGTAATTTTATCTGGGATATGTCTTTTAGGATCAATTAGTTCATCAAAACGACCCGTAATCTCGCCATCCTTAATTTTAACAGCACCAATTTCAATCATTTGATCCGCTCCACCTGCATTAAAACCAGTTGTTTCAGTATCAAATACTACATATTCACTATGAACCAAATTTTCCTCTGTTGGTCTTATTACAATATTAACAGTATCGTCTACTAGCGTTAATTCTGTACCATATAATCCCTTAAATATAGGTGGGCTTTTTTGCTCTTGTTTTGCTTCTGATAATTGTTTTTCTAATTCTTTTTTATTTGTTTTCTCTGTTTCTTCTTGTATTTTATTTTCTAATTCTTCTATTTTTTCTTTGATTTTTTTTCGAATTCCTTTATTATGAGATTTAATAATTCCAAAGGAAATAGGAAAAGCTTGACAACCACTATGGTCTGTAATTGCCACCCCTCTATATCCCATTCGAATAGTTTCTTCCACTAATTCACAAGTATGTTTAGATAAGTCAAGTCTAGTAACACCATCCATTTGACTCATCATTGTATGGGCATGTAATTCTACTCTTTTCACAGGGGCATCATCTATTATTTTTTCAATTTTCTTGTTTGAAATATTGATATCGTTAATAGTAAGGGATAAGTCTTGTGAATATTGATCTTTGTCTTTTACTCTGGCTCTAATTTTATACCAGTTACCTTCTTTAATTTTTTTATCAATGATTTTAAATTCTTCTTCACTACGAATAAATAAAGTTCCATATATACTGTCTGTATAATCCGTTAATTTTAAAGACATAATTTTTAATCCTGTTTTAGTTTCTCTGACATCTTTACCAAAAATATAAGCTTCTACTGTAATAGTACCGCCTGGTAAAGCAATCGTATCCATTCTACTAATAACATCTTCAATACGTTTTCCTACAACAACATCTTCATCATTTGGATCTTGAATTAAAGGTTTTGGTTCATAATTTTGTTTATACTTATTTACAAATTCTTTTTTTGGTTCTACCTTTTCTTCTACTTTGGGTATTTCTTTGATTTCTACTTTCAAATCTTCTTTTATTTCATTCAAAATAGATTGTTCTCTATCACCATCTACAATAGGTGTCATCGTATAATAAAAGCCTGCATGACTTAAATCTTTATTTAAATCATCTAAAATGGATTCAAATTTAATTAATTCTGCTTTATTATTTAAACAAATAAAGCAAGTCTGACCTTCTATACGAATTGGGGAATCTAAAAACATTTTAAGCAGTGGTGAGCTTTCACTGTATTTGGTTAAAAAGTAACGATAATAATAAGCAAACTCATTTGTGGATAATTGATTTACTTTAATTACTAAAATAACATCTTCAATCGGTAAAAAAGCTTCTTTTAACTTTTGATTAACCTCTTGATAAAGAGAAAAAGGGAGATTTGACTCTAACTCTAGTAAAAAGTGATAAATCGTTTTTTCTTTATTGCCAACAATTTTAACCAATTTACCGTTTTCAAAATAGGAATATTTTTCCTTTTCTAAATTAATTTTTCTTAACAATTTTTCTAAGTTTGCTTCCATACTACCACCTTTTTTTATTATACTAAAAATACTCTGTTTTTTAAAGAACTATTTAGCGATAAAATTTAATTTATATGATATATAATTTTAATTTTTTGAAAATTAAAAATATCCTAAATGCTTCCATTAGGATATTTTTTTATTGTACTTCGTTTTACATCTAATTTATTGGTAAATATCATTTCAATTTAATGCTTTTAATGACAGCAGTACCTTTTGCATTTACTGTTCCATCAATCCATAAATAATATAGTCCACTTAAACTAGAGATGTCTAACTCATTTGTACCCACTTTTAATGTAATACTATTTGCATCTGAAGGCTTAGATGTTGTAGATGTAGTAAAACCAACTTTCGGACTTCCAGATGTAAAAGTGGACTCACATTCCACAATTAGTTTATTATACTTACTAATATTAATACTATTTGTTGAACGAAATCTTGGTTGTATTGTACCACTTGTATTGTTTCCATTACCGGTTAAAGTAATAGAATTACTATTTACAGTATAAGAGGTTCCATATTCAGAATTAATTTTTGTAAATCCTGATATTATTTCACTATTTAAACCAGATCCTAACGTTCCACCAAATAGCACGGTTGCTTGTAATCCAGCTGATTTCCAATAATTCCATATACCATCATAGAATATCTGGATAGAATCTGTATCAGAATCATATCTAATATTTATTTTATTGTTTAAACGACTAATTTCTTGTGTATTATTATTAACAAGTGTTGATAAATTATTACCCATTGTTGATAGTTCTTCTTTTGTTGCATATACATTTCCTAAATTACTTACTAAATTATCAACCTCATCTTTTGAATAAACATTACTAACGTTTCCTGTTCCATTATCTAACATTGCTACATATTTATTTGTTAAAGCATCAAATCCTATGATACAATTTCCAGCTTTTCTTTCTCCTACAATAATTCCGCTATTATAGTTTTTGTATACATAATAGGCATCATTTGATATACAAACACTGACATTTCCTTCTCTATCTAAATAGAGTTTTCCTTCTCCATCTATGGTTCCTCTATAATCTAGACTTTCTCCTTTTTTTGTACTTCCTTGATGTTCCTTATCAAACAAGAATTCATAGACTCCATCATTTTCTATCGCATACAAATTGGCAGATTCTACTAATCCCTCTACACTAGACGCTAGTGCCTTCTTTTTACTTTCTTCTATTACATTTGTTATCATGGGTATTGTGATTAATGTAGTCACGGATAATATAACAATCACAGCTAATAATTCTATTAATGTAAATCCTTTTTCTTTCATATAATCTTCCTTCCTTTTTATAGCAACAAAAAAAGAAGAGGTATTTAAAATACCCCCCCCCCGTTTGCACATAGCAAACACAAAAAAATTTACTATCTACAAACTATATTACTATTTTTATGTACACATTTAATATATCATAAAAATATCTATTTATCAATAAATTATTTCCATCTATTGAAAACATCACAGTTACTACTATGTGGTTCTGGATTTGGAAGTTCCATCTGAATAATCAAAGGGACTTTAAAAGCCTTACCAAATGCTACACAAGTACCAGGTTGCAATGTTTTTTGTTTTTCCACAATTTCAGCATTAATATTTGGAAGCATTTTTTTAATATAATCTAAATCTCTTGGATGATTCATTTTAAATATCATAAAATTGCTACACTGTGAAATAACAGTCTCCGAAATTTCTACTGGTCTTTGTGAAATCAAGTTAAAAATTAAACCATATTTTCTTCCTTCTTTGGCAACCCTTTCAAAAATGTTGTATCCAATTAAATAGTTATCCGTATCGTTTTGAACATATCTGTGAGCTTCTTCCAAAAAAATATGGAAAGGAATACTTGCTCTCACTTTTAATTTTTTTGTAAAATCAAATAGCATTCTAGTATAAACTTTTGTAATTACCTTAGCAATAGAATCATCTATATCTTCTAAGTTAAAATTAATAATTTGTGCTTTTCCATCTTGACATGCTACAAGAGACGAAATATAAGATTCTAAAGTAACATAAGAAGGATAACTAAAATAAGTTGCATTTTGACTGATAGCAATAGAATGTAATCTTACTTTTAAAGTAATTGCTTCGTTATACATTTTATCATTACGTAAAAGTCCTTCTGAAATTAAGGTAAATTCTAGAGCTTTCTCTAAATCCTGTAATGTATAAAAGTTGGTCTTTTTAGGTTCATAAGCATCATATTCATCATGAATAAAACTTGAAATATACTCTGTAACTAAAATACTTTCTGTAAATTCACCATCTTTATCAATGGTAAAACACTCTCTAAATTTTCGAACATAACCAATTCCTTGTACAGGAGAATTCAAATTAAATTCATTCGTAGAACAACTTGCTAGAATAGAAAAAATATCATTTCTTTTAGCCGTAGAAGTTTGATTTGTATATAAAATAGTCATAATAGCTTTAGCAATTAAATGATTTTTATAACGATTAGCTTGCTCATCTGATTCTGAAAATATACTAACTAATTTCAACATTCTTTCAATAATAGGTAACTGAGAATGACTGTCTGCCCCTAATAATAAAGCAATATCATCTATTCCTAGTAGCCATAATGGAATTCTTAAAATAGAACCATCTGTATCATTTAAATTGGTTGTATAATATTTAAAATGATAATTAGGATTATAAGCATTTAATTTTGAAAAAGCATTATGATACTCTCCATATGCATCAAATATAAAGAAATTAGAACGAAAAGGAACTATTTTTGTTTTTTCAAAAATATTTTGTAATAATCTAGCAACCCCATAAGATTTACCACTACCTGTATTACCAAAAATAGCCATATGGTTACTGAATAATTCATTAATATCGACATAAATAGGACAATTGCTGTATAGAGGTGAATAACCCAAAAATAAATTATTTTCTGTATCTTTTCCAACTAAATATTTTAATTCCTCTTCCGTAATTAAACGTATCTTAGAATTTAAAGATGGCTTCATTATTAAACCAGCTAAAAAATGATCATTTAAAATTTCTCCTAAAAAGTGAACAGTTACTTTCACACCATCAATATCTTCAATTTCACCAATAATTTTTCTATTTCCATCTTCAAAAATAATATGCATATTCATTAAATTAGAAGATACACTTTCTAATTCGATATGCGCTAAAGTATTACTAATATACACTATTTTACCAACCATACTCTCACCTATTCCTCTATAATATCAAGTAATTCCTTTTCAAGATTACTACCTTTTATTATTTTTTTTATTCTTTTACTTTTTTCATCAATCTTTAAATTATCTTCTAAATATAGTAATTTATTTTCACTATCTTTAATATTTTTAAAAACAGCATTTCGAGAAACTTGATAATTTTCACTAATTTCTCCTAAACTATAATTGTTAAAATAATAATCTTCAAAATAACATTGTTGTTTTTCTGTTAAAATACTGCCATAAATATCATATAAATCAATAAAATATAAACGATTATCCATAAAGCATTCCTAATAATACTAAAATCGCAGCTACTATATATAAAATAGTAAATCCCTTTCTTTTATAAATTTTATAATTATTGTAACTCATAACTAGTAATGTCAAAATAAATAGTATCTCTAAAATTAAAAGAACAGGAACAAAAAAATTAATAATTAAAAAGATAACAATTAAAGCTGTTAAAATGGCTTGAATCCATACTCCTATATTTTTATTCATCTTTATCACCCAATCCTTTAAATAAACCATAGATATATTTTTCAATATCAAATATTTTTAAATCTTCTTTTTTTTCACCTAAACCAATATATTTCACTGGAATTCCAACCATTTCTTTAATGGCTAGAACAATTCCTCCTCTAGCAGTTCCATCTAATTTTGTTAAAATAATCCCTGTAATATTCGTAATTTCTTTGAAACTTTTTGCTTGACTAATACCATTTTGACCAGTCGTTGCATCGATTACAAGTAATGTTTCATGAGGAGCTCCACTCACATTATTTTCAATTACCTTATTAATTTTAGAAAGTTCATTCATTAAATTCACTTTATTTTGTAAACGTCCTGCCGTATCAATTAAAACAACATCATAATTTTCATTTTTAGCTTTTTCAAGTCCATCATAGACAACACTAGCAGGATCTGCCCCTTCCTTTTTGACAATATCTGCACCTGTGATTTTTGACCACTCTTCTAATTGTTCAATCGCACCTGCTCTAAAAGTATCACCAGCTATTAATAACACTTTTTTCCCTTCTTGTTTTAGTTTATAAGCAATCTTTCCAATAGAAGTTGTTTTTCCCACTCCATTAACACCAACAAATAATAAAACAGTTGGGCCTTCTTTTGCATATTGTATTTTATTTACAATAATTTCATTTTGAACATAAATAATAAACATTTCGTCTACTATAATTTCTTTTAAATCAGTAGCAGAGGTAATATTTTCTTTTTTTACTCTTTCTCTAATTTTTTTTGTAAATTCCATTACGGTATTTACACCTATATCAGCGCTTATTAGAATGTCTTCTAATTCTTCGTAATACTCTTCATCAATAATATTGTGCTTCATTGTAAGAAGATTTAGCTTAGAAGTAAATTCTTTTCTTGTCTTTTCTAATCCTTTATCGTAACTATCTACTAAGTCTTTTTCTTCTTTTTTAAAGACACCTTTAAATTTATCAAAAAGTCCCATAAAACCTCCTTATCTTCTATTACCCATTGTACACTAATTTTATAAATTTTTAAAGGGATTTTAAACATTTTTATTACCACATTTAAAAGGTTAGAATATAATACTAAAGAAGAAAGGGGAATATTTTTGAAAAAAATAATTTTATTAATTATTACAATCCTAGTATGTACAGCTTTGGTATGGTTAGGATTTTTCCAAAATCAAAAATCTGATTTGAAGAAAGTAAGAGTAGCAGAAGTAACGCATTCTATTTTCTATGCTCCACAATATTTAGCGCACTCTTTAGGTTATTTTGAAGAGGAAGGGTTAGATGTTGAATTTATTCTAACAAGTGGTGCAGATAAAGTAACAACTGCTGTTTTATCTGGAGATGTCGAAATTGGATTTTGTGGTAGTGAGGCTACCATCTATGTATACAATAATGGAGAAAAGGATTATTTAGTTAACTTTGCGGGCTTAACAAAAAAAGATGGAAGCTTTTTAGTGTCTAGAAAAAAAGAAAGTTTTGACATTAAAAATCTAGTTGGAAAACACATCATAGCTGGTAGAAAAGCTGGTATGCCAGCAATGACACTAGAATATGCTTTAAATCAAAATGGCGTTAAAACAAGTGAGGTAAATTTTGATACTAGTATTGATTTTGCTTCTACAACTGGAGCTTTTATTGGAGGAACTGGTGACTATGTATCTGTATTTGAGCCAACTGCATCTTCTCTAGAAAAACAAGGAGTTGGTCACATTGTTGCCTCTATTGGTGAATTAGGTGGCACTGTTCCATATACTGCCTATAATGCAAGATTAAGTTATATCAAAAATAATGAAGATGTGATAAAAGGATTTACAAAAGCAATTGATAAAGCGTTAGTTTATGTAAAAGAACATAATTCTAATGAAATTGCTGAGGCTATATCTAGCTATTTTCCTGACACATCCCTTAATGATATTACAGCTATAGTAGATAGATATAAAAACATTGATGCCTGGTTTGATAACACGAATATTTCTGAAAAAGATTTTAATCACGTTATGGACATTATGGAAAATGCAGGCGAATTAACAAATAGAGCTCCTTATAGTAAATTAGTTACAAGTATAAAATAAAAAGCCTTTTGGCTTTTTTTGATGAAATACTACTTAAATAAATATTAATTTTCATGTGGATATCCCAAACAAAAAACAAAGAGTATCATAAAATAAAAATAGCTAGGAGGGATACATTGGACAGCACTGTTTTAAGTGTGTATAACTTAAAAAAAATTTATCATACAAAAAAAGAAGAAATTGTAGCTGTGGATAACTTCTCTTTTTCTCTTCATAAAGGAGAAATTGTAGCTATTGTTGGACCAAGTGGTTGTGGAAAATCAACTATACTAAATATGATAGGTGGATTAATTGAAAAATCAGGTGGGAAAATAGATTTTAAAACTAAAAAAAATATTAGCTATATGCTACAAGAAGATGCTTTATTTCCATTTAGAACAGTTTATAAAAACTGTTTATTAGGACTAGAAATAAAGAATATTAATACCCCAGAAAATCAAAAATACGTAAATAATTTAATTCAAAAATATGGTTTAGAAGAATTTAAAAATAGTTTACCAAGCAATCTTTCAGGTGGCATGAGACAAAGAGTAGCTTTAATTAGAACACTAGCTACTCATCCAAATTTTATCCTATTAGATGAACCATTTTCAGCATTAGATTTTCAATCCAGATTAATGCTAACCGATGATGTATACAAAATAATTAAAGAAGAAAACATTAGCACTATTATCATAACTCATAACATTGAAGAAGCTGCAAGCTTAGCCGATCGTGTCATTGTTTTGTCAGATAGACCAAGTATTATTAAAAATATTTATACAACTAATTTTAATGAAATACCAAGCATTAATAGAAAAAACAAAAATTTCAATTCTTTATGTAATCAAATATGGAAGGATATTGATATTCATGTCTAGTAAAGAACATTGTCTTTTTTTAAAAAAACTAAAAAAAGATAAAATACGAATTCGTATTTTTCAATTTATGATCATTTTCATCTTTGTTATAGGATGGCAATTTTTAGCTAATAAAGAAATCATTAACACTTTTATTACTTCTAGTCCTAAAAAAGTAGTTGAAACCATTATAATGCTACATCAAACAGGTGAATTATATCATCACATTTTTGTTACTTTATATGAAACAATATTTAGCTTTGCTATTGGCACAATTTTGGGCTTTTTTATTGCTACACTATTATGGTGGAACAAATTCATTTCCAAAATTGTTGATCCTTATTTAACTATCATCAATAGTTTACCTAAAGTTGCACTTGGACCAATTATTATTATATGGGGTGGAGCAGGCATCAAATCTATCGTAATAATGGCTTTATTAATTTCAACTATTATTACAATTATTAATGTTACAGATGGATTCAATAGTGCGCCTAGTAATCAGATAAAACTATTAAAAACCTTTAATGCTACAAAACTACAAATATTTTTCAAATTAATATTACCTCATTCCTTTAAAATAATCATAAGTGCTTTAAAAATTAACATTAGTATGTCACTCATTGGAGTAATTATGGGAGAGTTTTTAGTTTCCAAAGAAGGTGTTGGTTATTTAATAGTTTATGGATCACAAACTTTTAATTTAAATCTAGTAATTACAGGTGTTATCATTTTAGCTATTCTATCAGCTATTATGTATTATTCTATTTTATATCTAGAAAAAAAACTTAATGAAACCCATTAAGTCTTTTTAAAATTTTTCAATAAACTATACTTATAAAATTGTTAAATTCAATTTGAAATATAATATTACATAATTTTGAAAGATTCATTTAAGCTTTTATAATAAGTAAAGAAATCTTTATTTCTAAAAATTTAATTTTCTACTAATTATCTTGTAAAATTATTTGACCATCTATAATTGGAATGTTTGGAAAACTAGCATCCATTAAAGTAAAGTTTCTAATTGGTGCGGTTGGATTTTCTATTTCAATAGTTTGAGATTCCTCCGTCATAATAATGGACTTAACTGTATCATCAAAAGTATGACCACCATCACTGGATATTTGTTTATAATATATTGCCGTACTTCCTGAGGCAGCAAATGGAACATTATTAAATACAGCATTTCCATCCTGATTAGTTGTTATTTCAGTTCCAACTACTACTCCTGTACTATCTGTTCTAATAAATTTTGCGCCAACAATTTGTACGCCAGTTGGTTTTCCATCGTCTGTTACATGAAGTGTTAAATTTCCTTTTGCACTTATTGTAAAAGCATATGTATCCGTTCCATCTGTAATAGTTACACTTTTTGGAGTAAGTGTAGAGGCATCATATCCTCCCACAACTGCTTGTACGTTATACGTTCCTGTTACAAGTTCAATACTTCCCTTTCCATTTGTTATTTGGACTGTGTGTCTTGCCATAATAACATCTTACCTCCTTCTATTTTTATACTTGGATTATATTTATCAATTAACATAATTGTAACAAACTGTTTTTTAACTTTATTAGAACTAATATCGATACAATAAATTTTATCTTTTTTTGCTATCAAAGGAATTCTTATCATTGATAAATTAGAATATATAATTAAATTATATACTCCATTATCACCACATATAGGTATCTTTATTTTTCCAAAACAATCGGTTATTCCATCAAAAACAATCTTATTACATTGACTCATGAGTTGAACTTTTAAATTTCTCAAACTTATACTATCATTACTGAAAAATTTTATATAAATATAATCATTTATCATATTTCACCTCATTACATATCTTTTATGAATCATTTTAAATTTTTTAAACATTATTCTTCAATACTCCAAATAACTAAAGTAGAATAATCTTCATCCTCTAATAAATCTTTACTAGGTTTTAAAAACAATCCTTTATCAGTAGAAAATGTGATATTACTTACACTGACATTTCCACCATTATCACTTGATTCATGTACCAGTTTTTTATTGCTTTTTAAAAGAATTGATTCATTATTAAATTTTTTAAAAAATAATGAATCAATTAATACTTTACCTTCATTATCCATCATTGGATTTGTATAATTCAAATACAATTTCCAATTAGTACTATTTACTCGACTATCAACCACAGTTACTACTGTTTTGTTCTTCTTAGGCAAGGTAATTGGATGAATCGATGAAGGTATCATACTAAAGGGAATATTGTCTGTTACTTTCAATAGAGTCAATTCGCCCATAAATGGAGTTGATATTTTTCTTTCCGCAAAACAACCATTTAAACAAGATGTTATTTTAATCTGTGTATTATCGGATATAATAGAATCAATATTTGCTTCAAAAAAACCATTTTCATCTGCTGAAGCTGTTAAACTTTTATTATTGTATTCTATTTTTACATTTGTGTCTGGTATAGTATGCCCTGAAATAGCATTAATAGAGTCTGTAATAGGGTGAATGTTCATTTTTACCATTCCAATAGTTAATATTTTTCTATTTTGAAAAGAAAAATTACTAATATCTGGCAATGAATTGAGATCAATATCTGTCAAATTATGTGATGTGACTGTAGTATTGTCCTTATTTATTACACCTGTTATTTCCATCGGTGTGTTTTCTTTATACCAATAAAAGGCTGGTGTATCATCTATAGTACAAGCATCAGCATAATCAAGAGCATAAATCCACATATTAATTCGTGCGAATTTAAAGACAAAATCAACAGGATTATTTGTATATATGACATTTGCATTTTTTGTATAAATATTGATATATTTTGGATTATCTAGTATAAATTTTTGATTGGTTCCTTTAAAATATATATTATAATTATCAGATGGCGTATTCATATATGTATTGATTATTGAAACGCTAGCTCCCTCTAGAACTTTAAAATCTCCAAATATATTCCACATTGGAATTCGTTGATGACTTTTTTCAATAAATGTAAAATTAGACATTTCTTCAATCAAAACATTTCTAACTCCATGAGTAGTGGTTTTGGCAAACCCATTACCTGTTGTCAATAAAAATTCAGCTCCATGTCCTATTATTAAATCCGTTCGATTGGTTCCATTCATAAATTCTTTTTCAGTTGTAACATTGATTCTACTATCAGGCATTATTTTAACATAGGATGGTATAACATCATTAAAGAAGAAAATAGTATTATCATTCGAACTACTGGTTATTGTAGATTTTCCGCCTATTATAATTCGATTTGAATTACAAGCCCTTTGTGCAGCAATATTATTAGTGTCTTTTATTTCTATAACAGAATCAAAAATTCTCGTTATTCCATAATAATTACTTGAAAGTTCTACTCCGACAAAATTTATATTATTATATTCTACTACTACATTAGAATAATTTGGATGAGACGGAACATAAATAACTCCATAGCCATGGGAAGATACTATATTCATATTTTTTAATATAATTTTTTTGTTAGCCGTACTTACTTTTATTACATCTTCTTCTAAGCTTAAATAATTAGTGTATGTGTGTTTTACGTTATTATACGTACCATCTATAGTTACTTTACTTTTATTACTATTTATAATAAAACCACTAGTTGCAGTAATATCATTTCCTAAATAAATATAATCATAATTATTGTCCTCGCTTATAGCTTGTTTTAATTCATCATTCGTCATAACAATTACCGTATTATTATCTATTATTTGAATAATTATCACCTTCCTTTGCTATAATTTATGTTTATAATTAAAAAGGAAATAATTAAAAAGAATAGAAAATTCTATTCTTAATGTATTTTAGCAACACTTAACATTGCATTAGTACTTCCATTAAATATCATATTAACTGTCATAGATGGCTTTACATGTAATGTAACAAGGTCATTTTCATTAAGTGATACAATAGTTGATCCATGAATACAATTAATTATTTGTGCTTGAAATTCACTTGTGATATATGTAGCCGGTTGTAAAAGCCCATTTGCTCTTACAGACATCGTTAACGAACAATCTTCATTTGTTGCTCCACATAACAAAAATGATATAAAGTATACGCCACTTTCTTTTATTTTAATAGAATTATTGTCTGGATATTCAGTCAAAAATGAAGTTCCTTTTTCAATTAATGGTATGATTGTATCAGTTTCTTGTAATAAATTTAATTGTTGTTCAGTCATTGAATACCTAATCCCATAAGAAGATACAAATGATGTACCTGGTGGACCAGCTGGACCTATAGGACCTCTATCTCCTTTTTCTCCTTTTGGTATAAGGAACGCTAAGTGATGAACCCAGTCCTCAAAAGTATCCATCACCTGTGCTGGTTCACCTGGTTCAAGTGTTTCTGTTTCATCTATAGAAATATGTTCTGTTCTGCCTATTTCTCCAGGAAGTCCCCTAGGACCAATGTCTCCTTTTGCACCTTTTGGTATTTTAAAATCTAAAATGACATCTTCTGGTGTACCAACATTAATAACTTCTGCTTCTTCTCCTGCTTCTACTGTTTTAATATTTCCAATTTGAATAGTAGATGGTCCTTGATCACCTTTTTCTCCTTTCATTCCTTGTGGACCGATATCTCCTTTTTCTCCTTTTGGACCGATTGGCCCTTGTGGACCAATTTGACCTTCAAAACCTTGTACACCCATTGGTATTTTAAAATTCAAAATGACATCTTCATCAGTACCAACGTTTTCTACTTTTGCATTAGTAAACGAATCTACCGTTTCTGTCGTTCCAACCTTAATGCTTGCTGGTCCTTGTATCCCTCGTTCTCCTTTTTCTCCTTTTGGACCAATTGGCCCTTGTACACAACAATATTTATATTTTTCTCTTTCTTCTTCTAGTTTTTTTTTAATTCGTTCATAATTATTACAACTATTCATTATACATACCTCCTCTAATTTAATATTAAGAATCAATGTTTATCTTTTAATTCTTCTATTATAATTTATGAAAATATTTTTTAATGTATAATGAATATATTGAGTAAATTTCATATTTTTATCATACTAAATATGTATTTAATGATTATATTTTTTAGAAAGACTTTTCTAATATATAAAAAAAAGTAATTCTATTAGAATTACTAATTATTTCAATTCAGTCGTTGCTTTTGCATTTAAATCAAGACCAGCTCTTCTTCCTAATTTATAAGCATAGTAACCAGCTGCTCCTATCATAGCAGCATTATCTGTACAATACTTCATCTCTGGAACAATTAAATTAATATTGTTTTTTCCGCATAATTCTGTTAATTTTTCCCTCAAACTTCTATTAGCAGAAACACCACCAGCTACTATTAAATTCTGAACATGATATTCTTTTAGAGCCTTCATCGTTTTTTTTGTCAAAATATCTACTACATTTGTTTGAAAAGAGCAAGCTAAATTATTTTTATTAATCACATTACCTCTTTGCTCCTCATTATGTACTAAATTAATAACAGCACTTTTTAATCCACTAAAACTAAAGTTATAACTATCATCGTTTAATGGGACAGGTAAAGAATAGGTATTTTCTCCAACATGTGCCATTTTATCAACATGTGGCCCTCCTGGATAAGGGACGCCTAAAACACGTGCTACCTTATCATAAGCTTCACCAACTGCATCATCTAATGTACCACCTATATGTTCAAAAGAATAGTCTTCTTTCATATATATCAAGTCCGTATGTCCACCACTTACAACAAGGGCAATTAAAGGAAAACAAAGTGGTTTTACTAAATTGTTGGCATAAATATGACCAGCAATGTGATGGACAGGAATAAGAGGTTTATGATAAATATAAGACAAAGTTTTAGCCGCATTTACGCCAATTAATAAGGAGCCTATAAGTCCAGGACCATAAGTCACGGCAATCGCATCTACCTCATCCATAGACATTCTACATTTTTTTAAAGTTTCTTCTATTACAATAGTAATATTTTCAATATGATTACGACTTGCAATTTCAGGCACCACACCACCATACAAAGCATGAATATCCATTTGTGTCAAAACAACTGTTCCTATTTCATCATGTCCATTTTTAATAATAGAACAACTCGTTTCATCACAACTTGATTCTATCGCTAATATATATATATCTTTCATTTAACTCATCACCTTACACATCAAATAACCGTCTTCTTTTCCATAATAATTTTTTCTTTCAGCTACAATTTCAAAGCCACAACTTTTATAAAATTGAATAGCTACTACATTGCTTTTCCTAACCTCTAAACTAATATTGGAATTTTTCAAAGATGCCAATAATTTTTTACCAATTCCATTTCTTTTATATTCTTCAAATACTAAAATATAATCAATTTCAATTCTATCATATATTTCGTCATAAACAAGAATACCCATTAAATGGTTATCTTCCTCATATATGAATACTTTAGAATAAATGGTAAAAGGATTTTTTACTTTAAAATAATTACAGATAATGTCAAAAACAACGTCATTATTCACTTCTTTTATCATAATTTTCTTCGGCTTCAGTCCTTTTTAAATAATTTGGAACTACTTGATGAGGATTGATTCCTTCATCATTATAGTGTTTTTGAACGATTTTCTCTATATCAATATTTGGTTCAATGGTATGTTCAATATTATTATAATAGCTAACAAATTCTACATCTTCTATATGATCTATTTTTTTCATTAAATTATCTATAGAAATATATGCATCAGCCATAACAGAATTTAAATTTTTATCATAAATCCCAGCATATACTGCATTTCTTCTAGCATCAATATAAGGAACAATATATTTTTTATTAGTCAAAGTGGTCGCCAATAAAGCTAATTCTGAAATTGGAATAATTCTTTTTTTCAAGCCCCAAGCCATGACTTTTGCAGTTGTTACACCAACTCTAACGCCTGTAAAAGAACCAGGCCCATTAATAACATATATTGCGTCTATATTATCTATTTGTAATTGATTTTTCGCTATAATTCTTTCTATCATTGGTAAGAACTTTTCTGACAAATGATTATCATTTTCTTCTATTATTGAATCAATTAGTTTTCCACCACTTAAAAGAGCAACAATTACTTTCTTATCGCTACTATCTAAAAAAAGAGAGATCATAGAACCGCCTCACATAATTCTTCATATACTCTACCGTATGGTGTAATCACCAAAATTCTTTTATTTTCACCTATCACTTTAAACTTAATATCTAACCTCTCGTCTGGTAAAATGTCTTTTATAGTATCAGCCCATTCTATAATAACAACACCATTTTTGGTAAAATATTCTTCTATTCCGACACCATCTGCATTTCCATCCAAACGATAAACATCCATATGATATAATGGCATTTCACCATTTTCGTATTCTTTAATAATATTATAGGTAGGAGAAGTTATATTATCTGTTATACCTAAAGAAGAAGCAAAGCCTTTAGTAAAAACAGTTTTACCACTACCTAATTCTCCATTTAAACAAATAATCATATTAGGAAATTTTTCTGATTCTATATTTTGCGCTAATTCAATTGTTTCTAACTCACTATGTACTGTAATTTTGTATTCCATAATATCACCATATATAGTATATCAAAATTTAAAAATTATTTACAATATATTTAATAACATTTTTGAAAATAAAAAAAATGACCTTTACAAGTCATTGATATATAAAATTAATATTTATAGTATTAGTAGGTACTAGAGACAAATATTAATTAAAAATAAACAAAAAAAAATTTGCAACTTGCTATTTTCGCTTACACTATCGTCGCCGTTAAAGTGCTTAACTTCTGTGTTCGAGATGGGAACAGGTGTATCCACTTTGCCATAGTCACAAATTTAATTATTAGAGAAATAATTCTCTGAAAACATGATAATGTGTTAATCTAACCAAATTAATAAATGATTAAATCCTCGATCTATTAGTACTAGTCAGCTCAACATGTCGCCATGCTTCCACCTCTAGCCTATCAACCTTGTAGTCTTCAAGGGATCTTACTTTATAAAAAATGGGAAAACTCATCTTGAAGTTGGCTTCCCGCTTAGATGCTTTCAGCGGTTATCCATTCCATACATAGCTACTCTGCACTGCCACTGGCGTGACAACAGATACACCAGAGGTATGTTCGTTCCGGTCCTCTCGTACTAGGAACAACTCTCCTCAATTTTCCTACGCCCACGACGGATAGGGACCGAACTGTCTCACGACGTTCTGAACCCAGCTCGCGTGCCACTTTAATGGGCGAACAGCCCAACCCTTGGAAGCGACTTCACCTCCAGGATGTGACGAGCCGACATCGAGGTGCCAAACACCACCGTCTATGTGAACTATTGGGTGGTATCAGCCTGTTATCCCCGGGGTAACTTTTATCCGTTAAGCGACGACCATTCCATACTGAATCGCCTGATCACTAAGTCCTGCTTTCGCACCTGCTTGACTTGTAGGTCTCGCAGTTAAGCTCCCTTATACCTTTACACTCTTCGAATGATTTCCAACCATTCTGAGGGAACCTTTGAGCGCCTCCGTTACTCTTTAGGAGGCGACCGCCCCAGTCAAACTACCCACCAGACACTGTCCCCATACCGGATTCACGGTACCAGGTTAGAAATTCAACTCATTAAGGGTGGTATTCCAAAGGTGGCTCCATTAGAACTGGCGTCCTAATATCAAAGCCTCCCACCTATTCTCTACATAATGAATCGAATTCCAATATCAAGCTGTAGTAAAGCTCCACGGGGTCTTTCCGTCCTGTCGCGGGTAACCTGCATTTTCACAGGTATTAAAATTTCACCGAGTCTATGGTCGAGACAGTGCCCAGATCATTACACCTTTCGTGCGGGTCGGAACTTACCCGACAAGGAATTTCGCTACCTTAGGACCGTTATAGTTACGGCCGCCGTTCACTGGGGCTTCAATTCGAACCTTCACAAATCGACTTACGTCAAGTTAAGCTCTCCTCTTAACCTTCCAGCACTGGGCAGGCGTCAGCCCCTATACATCAGCTTACGCTTTAGCAGAGACCTGTGTTTTTGGTAAACAGTTGCCTGGGCCTATTCACTGCGGATCAATTGCTTGATCACTCCTTATTCCGAAGTTACGGAGTCATTTTGCCGAGTTCCTTAACCATAGTTCTCTCGCTCACCTTAGGATACTCTCCTTGCCCACCTGTGTCGGTTCTCGGTACAGGCACCTACATAATTAACCCTAGAAACTTTTCTTGGAAGCATAGCGTCATGAGATTTCAATATCATCGCTGATATCTTCACCATAACACTTCAGTTGTATAGTAATACGGATTTTCCAGCATACAAACCTTTGTGCTTAGACCAGAATCCAATAACTGGCTCTCACTAGCTTTCTCCGTCATTCCATCAGTTATGTAGGTGGTACAGGAATATAAACCTGTTGTCCATCGACTACGCCTTTCGGCCTCGCCTTAGGTCCTGACTCACCCTGGGAGGACGAACCTTCCCCAGGAACCCTTAGGCAAACGGTGGAGAGGATTCTCACCTCTCTTGCGCTACTCATACCGGCATTCTCACTTCTAAACGCTCCAACAGTCCTCACGATCCATCTTCACTGCATTTAGAACGCTCCCCTACCACTCAATACATAGTATTGAATTCGCAACTTCGGTATTATGCTTAGCCCCGGTACATCTTCGGCGCAGTGTCACTCGACTAGTGAGCTATTACGCACTCTTTAAAGGATGGCTGCTTCTAAGCCA
>OIZF01000616.1_pt1 | contig 23904 bp, 19 predicted proteins | sample 1588471 | NCBI WGS metagenome assembly OIZF01 (sample SAMN03283279) | human gut metagenome | biome: human-associated habitat; material: feces | host: Homo sapiens | place: Peru | collected 2012
CGCCGGTGGGCTCGATGCCGCAGCCGGGGCCCAGAATGCCCTGTGCAAAGGTCTCGTCCGGGATGTCGGCCTGTGCCAGCACCTTGCCCTGCAGCGGGGTCAGCACGGTCTTGCTCTGGTTGGTGAACTTAGCGGTGTTTTCGTCCTTGGACTTGCCGCCAAAAAGCTTGTCAAAAAAACCCATAAGTATCATTCCTTCCTGTCATTATTCAAGGGGACGGCAGAAGCAACAAAATGTTTGCCGACCCTGAATGGTTTACCTGTATAAAAGATACCATACCGCACACCAAAATGCAAGGAAAGCGGGCACTTTTTCTCCATGTTATCAGGGCAGAGGAGGCTGTTTTTTGCCGGGGTGCGGAACAGCAAAAAAGACACCGGCCGAAGCTGGTGTCTTTTCAGGTTCCCGGGTGCAGCCCCGGAAGCGTCACTTCCCGGCGGCGACCCCTCTTCTACGCTGCCGCTAATTTTCACTTTACAAACGCCGCAAGAACCGTTACAATTACAATCAAAGCAGTGCCGAAAGGCCGTTCGTTTTCATCCACCGTGCGCAACCGTTCCGACAGCGCCGGGGCTGCGCAAAACGCTCTTATCAGGAGGTTTTTTGCATGAAAAAGATCACGCGTCGTACCGTTCTCCGTGCCTCGGGGCTGGCAGCCGCCTCGCTGGCTCTGTCCGGCTGCGCGCCCGCTGGCAGCGCCTGTGTGGGCAACGGCTTTTCTGACTGGCTGAAGCAGACCTTCGGGAAGGACAGCGCCGCCTCTTCTGAAAGCGCAGAGGCCGCAGCCCCGGATGCGGGAACCCCGGATGCCGGAGCGGCGTCTGAACCCCCTGCGGAAAGTGCCGATACCAGCCTGCCCGCCTACAACGCCGACCCCCTTACCGGCGAGCCGCGCCGCAGCAATGGCCGCATGGTGGGCGTGATGGTGAACAATATCAGCAACACCCAGCGGCAGAACGCCCGCCCGCAGCGCGGCATCGGTTCTGCCGACCTGCTCATCGAGAGCAAGGTGGAGGGCGGTATCTCCCGCTTCTGCGCGGTGTATTATGACGCCAACGCCATCCCGGAGGTGGGCCCGCTGCGCTCCGGCCGTGACCAGTTCCTGCAGCTGCTCATGCCGTGGCAGGCGCTGTACTACCACGATGGCGAAAGCGCCCCCTGCACCAAGTTCATCAACGTGTACAACTACTCCGGCCTGAACATCGGCGGCAAGAGCTACTTCAACACCCCCACCCATCCCCATGTGGCGCACCGCGACAGTCGCGGCCGCAACGTGGCTTACGAGCACACCGAATTTACCTCCGGTGCCGAGATCCGGAAAGCTGCCGCCAACGCGGGTATCGGGCTGCAATACCCTTATGAGAGCACCTTCTTCCGCTTTGCGGACTACCGCACCGGCGCAGAGAACAAGATGTCCGGCGCTGCCGCCGCCAAGACCATCAACATCGTGCACTCGGACAGCTACAAGACCACCTTCAGCTACAACCGCTGGGATCACCTTTATAAAATGTCCATGTACAGCCGCGCCGCCGGTGCCTTTGAAAACACCGTGGATGAGCTGACCGGCAAGCAGCTCGGCTTTACCAACCTGCTGGTCTGCTTTGCGGGCATTGCAGACTACCCCGGCAACTCCGGCGGCGTGCAGCAGGTGGACTATGTGTCCGGCGGCGAAGCCTATTTCTTTACCCGGGGCGCAGTGCAGCGGGGCACATGGCAGAAGGCTTCCCCGGAGCACCCGCTCAAGGTCTACGCCGCCGACGGAAGCGAGATATGCTTCAACCGGGGCAAGACCTATCTGGCCATCGTGGACGACGACGAGTGGCCCAACTTCAACTATCAGTAAGGGGAGAAGCCCATGAAACGCAAATGGAGCCTGCGCCTTGGTGCAGCCGTGCTGTGCGCGGTGCTGCTGGGCAGCTGCGGCAGCACCGCCGCTGCGCCCGCAGAAAGCACCGCCCCGGCAGACCCGCTTACCGGACAGCAGCTGCTGTACCCGGAGCAGCGGGCAGCTGCGGTGGTCATTGAGAACACCACCGACAGCACCACCCAGTGGGGCATCGGCAGCGCCTCGGTGGTGCTGGAAGCCATGACCGAGAGCGGCAGCTCCACCGAGCTGTGTCTGGTGTATCCCGCCCTCAGCGCTATGCCTGTGGTAGGGCCGGTGACGCGCGGGCAGGACTTATACTGGCGGCTGCTCAGCGGGCAGCAGGTGCTGCCCATCCAGTGCGGCAGCAGTGCATACGCCAAGCGGTATCTGGAATACTATAATCTCCGCGCGGTGGACGCGCAGGAGGTGGGACGCAATGCCTTTGTCAGCACCGGCTACAGCTGGGACAACACCCCTTTGTGGCGCACCAGCGGCAAGGCGGTGGCCTCGGTGCTGGACAGCCTGAGCATCTCCACCGCCGTGAACCAGAACACCGCTTCCGGCAGCGAGAGTGAAACGGCAGGCGTTCTGCCCGCCCTGCTGCCCCAGCGGGACACCGGCCATCTGCCGGACGCAAACACCGCCGATGCGGTAAAGGCGACCGTGAATTTCCAGTCCGGCGGTGCCACCGGCTTTGTCTATAATGACACCCTTGCCGCCTACGGGATGCTGCACGCCGACGGCACCCCCCAGCTGGATGCCAACACCGGCACACAGGCGGTCTTTGACAACCTGCTCATCCTGTACAGCGGCTCCTCCCTGCGGGACGATGACCGCACGCTGGACTACGACCTTTCCATGGGCGGCGGCGTCTGGCTGAACGGCGGACACCTGTGGCAGATCACATGGACGCAGGGCACCCAGAGCACCCTTGCCCTCTACGATTCCAACGGCAAGCCGCTGAACCTCCCGGCAGGGCGCAGCTACATCGCCCTGCTCTCCAGCCTTACGGGGCAGGAGCTGCTGGTGCAAAGCAGCACCGGCGAAGCGCTGGTGGGGGCGTGAGTGCAAAAAGGTGTTTCTGCTCCATACCCCTCAGTCTGCTCACTGCGTTCGCAGCCAGCTCCCCCAAGGGGACGCCAACCCTCTCAGGCGCTCCCGCGCCAGCTCCCCCGAAGGGGGAGCCAAGATTTAAAGCCCATTACTAAAGCTTTAGGAGCAATGGGGAAGTTTCCGGAAGTGCTCTTGCCTCTCCCTTTGGGAGAGGTGGATTTGCGAAGCAAAGACGGAGAGGGCGCACGCCGTCAGCCCTGTTGTTAAAGTTTCAGACGCAATAAGAAACTTTCCCGCCGCCGCAAAAAGCTCCCCCTTCGGGGGAGCTGGCATCGCGCAGCGATGACTGAGAGGGTTTCAACAAAAAAGAGCCATTGCACGCAATTTGTGCAATGGCTCTTTTGGTATGCTGTTACAGATCCACCACGCTGCCGACCTCGGCGGGGGTGGTGGGCACGGGGCCCAAAGCGGCCTCGTCGGCATCGCGGCGCACCGTAAAGATGGCGCTGCGCCCGGCGGCAAAGTCCGGGTGCCATGTCAGTTCAAGGGTCTGCCAGTCCTCCGGCACGGCGCAGAAGCAGTGCAGCAGCGCACCGCGTCCGGCGGCAAGGTTCAGGGTGAACACCGAAGCGTCCGCCGCGTTCTCGTTGTACAGCGGGGCGGCAAAGCTGCCGCAGGGCACGCTCTGGCCGTTGCAGGCAGCGGTCACGCCGGTACCCATGCTATACAGCTGCTCCCGGGTACGCAGACCCCGACTTTGCAGGTAGCTGGTATCCACCGGCAGACTGGCTGCCGAGAGGTTTTCCACCGAGAGGTACACCAGCACGCCGCCCAGCTCCGGTGCCGGGGCATAGCCCAGCAGCTCCACGGCGGCTTTGCCGTCCAGCAGGGCAGGCTCGCCCGCAAGACACGGCTGCTGCGCCGCAGCACAGACCCCAGTAAGCAGGGCAGCCGCAAGGCTGACCGCACCGGAACCGGCACATTTCAGGAATGACCGGCGGGAGATGGATTGGGACATGACAGCGTTCCTCCTGTATACGATACAATACTACCCCTTAACAATAAAGGATTCTGCGCGTTCTGTCAAGAGGCGGCGGGAAACTGTAACTTATTCGTAGGCCTCGTTTTCCTCGGCTTCGGCCTGCCCCTGCAGGGTGTCAGCGTAGCCGAAGGGGACGATGTCGATGGCCTCTACCAGTTTGTCCCGCATCCACAGCTGTACATCGGTCTGCACGGTGTAGCCGCAGCCCGGGTCTGCCATCCACTGCTCGGGATGGCGGGTGGGCACGGCGCGCTGGCTGAGCATACTCATGATCACACCGCCGTGGGTCACGCAGGCGGCCTCGGTAACGTCCATGCGGATCATGTACTCAAACAGCTTCATAAGGCTGTCGGCACAGCGGGCGTGGAACTGCTCGGTGGGCTCTGCGCCCTCCGGCAGGTAGCCGGAGCCCGGGGTGATCCACTTTTTGAAGTCCTCGTCGTGGACGAGATCCTTCACCGGACGCCCCTCAAACTTGCCAAAACCGGCCTCCCGCAGATCGTGCACCGTAAACTGGTGGGCAGCTCCGGGGAACAGGATGTTGGCGGTCTCCACCGCACGCAGCAGGGGGGAGGAGAAAACAGTATCTACCTGCGGGTAGGCGAACCGCTCCTTCAGGTCGGCCAACTGGGCACGGCCCTCGTCGCACAGGGGCAGGTCAGTGCCGCTGCCGATGTACAGGCCCTGCAGGTTGCCCGCGGTCATGCCGTGGCGGATAAGATGAAGCTTGAAGGTTTTCATGGATCACACCTCTTTTGGTTCAGAATTACGGATGGGGCTTAGCCCTCGGCGTAGTTGACCTCCACGGTATCGGGGAACACATTCATATCCAGACGGCAGTTGTCGCGGATGGTCACGCTGGTCAGGGCGTTGCAGTCCTTGAAAGCGCCGGTCTTGATGTAGCCCACGCTCAGGGGAATGTTGACCTCGGTCAGGGCGGTGCAGCCGTTGAAGGCGCCGGCCTCGATGTACTCCACACCGTCGGCGATGTTCACGGTGGTCAGGGCAGTGCAGTCCTTGAAGGCGGTAGCGCCCACGCTGGTAACGGTGCCCTCCACCTCAACGGTGGTGATCTGGTCGGCCTGATCAGCCCAGGGAGCCGGAGCGTCCTTGGTGAAGTTGGTCATACGGCCGGTGCCGCTGATGGTCAGGGTGCCGTCAGCCAGTGCCCAGGTCACGCCTTCGCCGCAGCTGTTGTTGGTAGCAGCAGCGGTGGAAGCAGCCACAGAAGAAGCGGCTGCGGAAGAAGCAGTGGTCTTGGAGCCGCCGCAGCCGGTCAGGGCGATGGCGGCGATCAGGACGGCAGCGGCAGCGCTGCACAGACGGACTTTGCGCTCGAGTTTCATGATGAAGTTTCCTCTTTCTTATTCTTGGTATATTACCTTTTATAGCGTCTGGCTTGTCCTTTGCGGATTTGTGCGCCGGTCAAGAACAGTCGCCAAAAAGAGATTATAGCACAAACTGCAGAAAGATGGAACTACCTCTTTGAAAAAATTTTGTTTCGAAAAAGACCTGCTTTCACTACGCCTGTCACTTTTTTTGCCGCAGCGGAAACACAAAATCTATGTGTTAATACCCATAGTTTAGCATAGATGTGGGGTCTCCGGCAAGACTTTTGACAATAATGACGAAAAAAGACGAAAAATATCGGCATTTTTCTTGCTTTACAAGTCGTTTTCCAATGTGTATAATCAACCTGTTGTAAACCAAAAACAAGGATGTTACCAAAAAACAGATCCTGCGGACATTGAGGAGAGCACACCATGGAGTTCAATCGTATCATCAAGCTGCTGCGCAAGGAGCGCGGCATTACCCAAAAGCAGGCGGCAGAGGATCTGGGGGTCTCTCAGGCGCTGCTGTCCCACTACGAAAAAGGCATCCGCGAGTGCGGATTGGACTTTGTGGTGCGGGTGGCAGACTACTATAATGTTTCCTGCGACTATCTGCTGGGGCGCAGCGCCGAGCGCAACGGCATGATGCTTTCTGCCGAGGATCTGCCCAACCCCGAAAAGATGAAGGACAACGTCTACCACGGCAGCGTGCTGCCCACCATGAACAAAAAACTTATCTCTAACAGCCTGAACGTGCTCTACGCCAAGATCGGCCAGTGCCACAGCAAGGCGCTGACCACCGAGGTGAGCGCCTACCTGATGATGGCGGTGGCCAAGATGTTCCGGCTGCTCTACTCTGCGGAGCCGCACAACGCCTCCAGCATGTTCAGCATTGAGCCCCACCGCTGGCACGGCTATTCCGATGCGGTGATGCGAATGGCGGAAGCCAACGTGGAGGCGCTGCTGGATGGGCAGGATGTGAACGGCGGCGAGGGCGTCAAGGATCCCGCCTGCCTTGCAATGACCACCGAGAGCCTGACGCGGGAATTTCCGCTGTACACGCCCAGTCTGTTAAATCTGGTCAAGACCAGCGAGACCCATGTCAAGGGGCTTTCGCCGCAGGAGTGACCGGCTTGTGAAATTGTTGTAAATAATCAGCCCGGACTCTTGCATCTGTGCGCCGGAAACGGTATAACCAGAGAAAGAAGAAAAAGAAACTGACCCTTCAAGGAGGATATACCTTATGTCTACTGTCATTTCCCGCCGCAGCTTCCTCAAGTGCACCGGTGCATCTGCTGCCGTACTGGGCGCAGCCAGCCTGCTGGGCGGCTGCAAGTCCAATGGCGATGACACCGTGGTAGAGGTCAAGGTGGGCGATACCGTCCGCAGCTGGAACGGCTTGGGCGTGCAGCTGACCAGCGTGTTCCACCTGACGCAGGACCCCGTGCAGCCGGCGGGCTACGAGTATCTGGGCGTGCGGGTGACCACCGTCAACCGCAGCAAGACCGAGAGCTATGCCATCGGCGCACAGGGCATTGACGCCATCAACGAGGCCTACCCCGTGCCCCCGCTGGAGAACGTGGACGCAAACTTTCAGGCCATGGCCGCCGCTACCCCGGACTTTACCGCCGTCTGCGATGGCCAGCCCGTAGCTTGCTGCGCCAATATCTCGCTGTACAACGCCAATTCCCAGAGCTTTTCCGATGCGGAGAGCCTGCCCCCGCAGGGCAGCGCCTACATCGTGCTGATGCTCATGGTGCCCAAGGACTGGAAGCAGCTGAAGGTCACTTATGTGCCCACCTTCCTGGAGGGCAAGAGCCTGACCTTCGTCATGAATGCCTCTGACGTGATCCGCAGCTGACGGAATCACCAGAAAAATTACTTAAACTTCGTCTAAAATGCGCGATGCTGCCACAAAATCTTCACATTTGTTTTGTGAAAAATCATTGACATTTTTCTCTGTTTCGCCTATTGTATAGGTAGTGCCTTATGGCAGAATCTGTATTGATGTGTCCCAAAGGAGGAACGAATATGACTGGGAAATTTTCCCGCCGCTCTTTCCTGAAATATACCGCCCTCACCGCTGTGGCTGTGGCGGGCGGTAGCCTGCTGACCGGCTGCTCCGGGTATGCCCCGGTGCAGCACGCTCTCGGCACCAGCAATGTTGTGCTGAAGGTTCGCTCCACGCTGGATCGGGTGGAATACGATGAAGCTACCAACACCACCTTGTTCCGGCTTGTGGTGACCAATGGCCGCAATAATGCGCTGGAAGTGACCAAGGCAAACTTTGCCGTGAAGGCAGAGGGCTATCTTGCCTACCAGAACGATAAGCTGCAGGTGAGCTACCCGGATTCCCTGAGCTATCAGGTCAAGAAGGGCGAGACCGTTACCTACAATGTAATGGCAAAGGGGCTGAATGTGAATGCATTGACCGATGGCCCGGTGACCCTTACCTTCTATCCTGACTTGCAGTACAGCGAGTTCAACGCAAACTGGGAGCTGACCGCAGACGTTCTGGCACCGGAGAAATCCGGCCCCTCCACGACTTGACCCCTTCAGCTGGAAGAACATACTGGTAAAAAACGGAGGAATAAGCCATGTCTTATACATTTTCCCGCCGCGCATTTCTGAAGTATTCGGCAGCCACCGCAGTGGCTGTGGCCGGTGCCAGTCTGCTGGGCGGCTGTGAATATCAGGATCCCAAAAACCCGGTCTGCAAAAAGCTGCCCGGCAAGATCATCAGCGATCTGCAGGTGACGGCCAATTTGAAAAGCATGAAGATCAAGGATAATACCTGCACCCTGATGGTGGACATCCAGTCTGACCGCGCAAACCCCATTCCGCTGGATCCCTACCGCTTCTCCATCGCCGTGAAGGACGCTGAGGGCAAGCAGATCTACTTCAGCGGCAACAACGGCGGCATGAAGCTGCTTGACGCTCCCGGCAGCCTGATCCAGCAGAGAAAGCTCGTCACGCTCAATCTGGAGGCTTCCGGTTTCCCTGAGCTGAAGGATGGCGAGACTGTGCTGTTCAAGTACATCCCCATCCGTGAGAACTCCGAGTTCTCCATGAACTGGGAGATCACCAAGGAAGTGTACGAAAAGTTCATCGCAAATCAGAATACCAGCGAAGGCTGAACGTATCATAGCTGAACCATGACCGCAGGCCGCCGCACAAAGCTTTGTGCGGCGGCCTGTTTTTTGTGTAAAGCTGCTTTAAACTGCGTGCTGACGATTCGGGCCACAGCACCGCGCCTTTGTACGGCACATGGAGAAAAGTGTTGACGACAACCGGCTTTTTTGCTATACTGTATAAGGTTTATTTTGGAGATGTATCGAAGCGGTCGTAACGAGAACGACTCGAAATCCAAGTGGATGCTTCGTCAGGAATCTCCATATCACACGAGAGAACGTCGATTTTGATGTCCTGACAGGCTTCAGAACCTGTCTGAACGATGCGTTTTCTAACAATATTCTAACAGCAACTGTTCCAAGTTTCAAGGTCGATTTGCGATATACAAATCGTAAATTTGCCATGAAAATATACTTGGAGATGTATCGAAGCGGTCATAACGAGAACGACTCGAAATCGTTTTGTCCTTAATCGGGCACGTGGGTTCGAATCCCACCATCTCCGCCAGAAGTCGCAGATTCAAACGAATCTGCGACTTTTTCTTTTGCGCTAAGCAGAGAAAGGCCGCTTTTGCCTCATCACAGTATGCTTTATACATGAACGATGAATCCATGATTACTTAGGGGGTTTGGATTCTCCCAAAAGGTTCGCAATGACCCCAGCAGACCCCTGTTTGCTCTTGTAATCGAGATGTGCGTAGATGTCAGCGGTGGTAGAAAAGGTGCTGTGCCCCAGCCACTCCTGAACCTGTTTCATGGAAACGCCGTTCATCACCATCAGGCTGGCACAGCTGTGGCGTAGGTCGTGGAAGCGGATGTGCTTCAACCCGTACTTGGTCAGCAGCCAGTCGAAGTGCTCCGTCACGAAGTTCGGGCGGATCAGCTTGCCTTCCTGATCGGTGCAGACGAAATCCAGATACTCGGTGCTGTAACTCTTCTTGAACAGCTTACGATAAAGCTGCTGCTTTTCCTTCTGCTTCAGAAGTTCTTCTTCCACAGCCGGGATCAGTGGCAGAGTACGGCAGCTGGTCTTGTTCTTCATCACATCGCTGACCACAGGAACGTACTTGCCGTTCACCAACTGTTCCGTCACCTTGTGGTTGATGGTGATGGATTTGCGCTCAAAGTCGATAGACGACCACTTCAGCCCAAGCACCTCGCTGCGGCGCAGACCGTAGTAGGCCGTAATGAGGATGCACAGGTTCAGGGGGTCATCCTGCGATACTTCCAGCAGCTGCTGGACTTCATCCTTGGAGTAGAAGTTGGGCCGGAAGCTGTTCTTCTTCGGGCGGTCAACTTTCAGCATCGGGTTGGTTTCCAGATAGTCCTTGCGGACGGCATCCTTGAATGCCTTGCCGAAGATGGCGTGGTAGTGAATGACCGTGTTGGTGGTGTAGCCCTCCAGCAAGATCTTCTCCTGAAACTCATCCAGCACCTGCGGTGTGACCTCGCACAGCTTCAAGCCCAGCGGCTCAAAATACTGCGTGATGCGCCCGGTGATCATCCGATTGTAGCTGATAAAGGTTGCAGGCTGGATGGATGTCTTGTGGACTTGCACCCACTCGTTGAGATAGTCCAGAAACAGCATCTCCGACTTGTTGACGGGTTGGAGGGGCAGCGGCAAGGGCTTGGTGGTTTTAGCATCTACTTTTTCGTAGGCTCCGCCCCGCCCTGTGGGCAGCTCCCCGGTCTCATCATAGTGGAGCAGCACTTCCCGAAGCATGGATTCCGCCTTGCGCTTGTTTCCCCGGACGGTCAGACCTGTGGAGATCCACTTGATCTTCCGCTTGCCGTTGGCATCATAAAGATTGATCACGAAATAGAAACGTCCATTTTTCTCTTGGACAGACCCTGTAGTTTTCATCATAAACCTCCTTTGGGTCAACAGGCGTGCTGTCCGTTGCTGCACCCACAGCATACCACATCCAGCGGCGGATTTCCAGCCGGGAAGGTGCTCTGCCCAGTGAGCAGGAACTCGATCACGCTCAGCTTCGGAATACGGTAGGTGCGGCCGATTTTAAGCGCAAACAGGCGGCGGGAACGGATCAGTTCCCCGACCGTGTGGCGGTTCAGACCAAGCATCTCCGCAGCCTGCTGAAGGCTGACGGCATCGGGATAGCCGGGAAACATCTGGGAATAGGCATCGTTAAACTTCATAGACCCTCCTTGGATATGGCAGATGATCGTGCTGTGAAAACTGATAATTTGAAAAAGCTTGGGTAAAACTTGAGGATAAAAGCGATATGTAAGAGAAGCCAGCTAACACGCTGACTTCCCGAAAAATATGTTAAGGTCTCCCATATTCGCCCTCGGCACCCTAGGAGTGGGGAATCGTCCGGCAGCGGGCTTACACCGCACCATTGGCATTTCAGCCACCCCGTCTTCGTCATGACCGGGCTGCGAGTTACAGAAGTACCTTTTGTGAAGTACCGGACGATTGAACTATTCTGTTTTCAAAGAACGGAGTTTTATAGAAAATCTTCGGAATTTAAGGCTTCCGAAAAATTGTCCCTCTAATTGGTAGCCGACGAAAACGGCCAAAATATAACCTGAAAAAGAAATTTGTTAAAAAGTTCTTGGAAAATATAGTTGAAGCAACCGCCGAGCTAAATATTGTTAGTTTGTTGTGCAACCAACTGAGATAGACAATTTGCAACGGCAAGCGTATTCAAGGTCGAAGCACTCTTGAAAAAGATGCTCTCACTTGGTAGGCATCGAGAAAGGCCAAAACGTAGCAATGCTTTTAAAAGTTAACAAAAAAGTCACAATTTGCGTTTGCAAATCGTGCGTCTGCTATTAAATGGAATTGTCATAATAATCATACGAGTACGAGCAAACCTTCGTGAAAGAAGATACTCCGAAGAAATACCCCTCTATATACGAGCCCACGAAAAGGGCTGTTTCGTAGCATTCAAGACAGTTCTGTAACCAAATTGTAACAAGCAGACAGAAGTGAGTTCCTAAAAGAAGCCTTCATATCCGAACCCAGTTGGACGACCAAAATGCACCCGTGTCTCCAAAAGTTAACAAAAAGTCACAAAAAAATAGCAGCCGTCTGCAAGGTAGATGCAGATGGCTGCTATTGATAAATTAGATAAAATTATTAGGTGATCAATGCGGTGAAAATATCACGTCGTTCAGAATTGGACTTGTTGGTGAAATCAACATTATCCATCCACTGAAGAAGTTTTTCCTTGTTATCTTCGGTCAAAACTTCGTTATGAAAGATAAAATATCCTAATAAATAATTAATATAATCAATGCGAGGAAGTTGAGTGGGTGTGTTCTCATTGATGAAGTCTAAAGTGCGATCGAGTGCAGCTAAAGTCATAGAAAAGCATTGTGTAAGCTGTTCTGGAGAAAGGTTACAAAGTTGATTTTCCTTAGTATCAGAAGGAATAGGAGCATAATTTCCGGAATGAGGCTTCTGAGTGATAACTTCATACGCAGGATTTAATGCTGCAACTGGGTAAGAAACATTGGTTTTTTGCGGAGTGAAAAAATCTTCGTAACCTGCTTCATATACACGGGTACGGTAGAGGTTTGTGTACTGTTTATAAATATCAATTCCATGAGCTTTCAGTTTAGAAAAGCGCATTTGAATAATACTTACTCGGCTGCCAGCATTGTTTAGAACTTCGAACCACTCAATTTGTTCATCCTCAGTTAGGTCTTCAGCCGAATTAAGAGTATAATTATAGTTTCTCATTTTGCTGCGTACTTGAAGGAGCACGGACAAGACATCGGCAGAACCAAGTGCACTTTTAGCCTTAGTATACTCAAATAATTTGGTATCCTCTTTATTTAAGAGGATACCAACAGGAATTTGATTACTCCTGATAGAGTCACGCACCTCTGTGAACTCGCCTTTTCCTAAGTCTAACACGATATTTCGAAAATCATCATGATTACAATATGCTTTATAGTTAGTGGTTAAACGTTGCTGGCCATCCACGACCGAGTATTGACCACGTTCAATAGTTGAGATGATTTCTCTGTCTATAAAGGAAACTTGCGGAACAGCACTATCCACAGTATTTATAACATTGATAGAAATAGGAGAAACCGGAGCCTTTCCCCATAATTGATAATTAAGAAGATCGATACACTTCTGAAGTGTCCAACTGATATCTCGCTGATACAACGGCAAAGAAATCGAGTTCTCCTCAATTTTACGACACATATCTGCTACAGTTATCAAGGAGGTTCTTTTGGTCGGATCAAATGTTGCCGCTATCATCAAACCTTTGTTGACTCTCATGTTGCCTACCTTTCTTTTGTTGGAAGTAATCACTTGATTGTATAGTACATCCAATCACAGCAAAAGTCAATAGCAGCATACATGTAAATTGCAAAAATCGTGAAAAAACAAGCAAAACAATGGATGCTGCTTAAATGTAGCAGCACCCATTGTTCTAGTTTAACAGAAAGCACACACACCACGTATAACGAGAACTGCTTAAAGCATGAGCCTTTGTGAGGCTTCTAAAACAGCCTTGAAATGGGTTGAAAAAGCCACATCCTGCTCTTTTGTTCGCTTTGGGCTCCTTTTAGGGTGCTTTCCGGCGCGAAGGAGCTTTTTGTTTTCATACCGCCGCAGCATGAGAGCGTTTATATTGTCGGCGGTGTATTCCAGACCGTTCTGGTTCAGCACCCGGGCGCACTTGGCAAGGCACATACTCGCCAGCCCGTAGTCCTGTGTCACGACAATATCCCCCGGCTTTATCCGGTTGACCAGCGCAAAGTCCACGCTGTCAGCCCCTTTATCGAAAACAAGCGCCTGCGCACCTTCCCGCTCGATTTGGTGAGCTGTGTCGCACAGGATGATGACAGGAACGCCAAACCGCTTTGCAATCTGCAATGTCAGGTCCACCACCGGGCAGCCGTCGGCATCGATCAAAATCGTCATGCTTGTTCCTCCATCACCCACTGAAATGCTCTTGCGGTACGCAAATCGGCGTCTTTGAAATGCCCGCCGCTGTTCCATTCGAGGGTGCAGTCTGCGCCACGCGCTGTAAGCTGGCTGTGCAGGGTGCGGATGTTATCACCTACCGCAGCCATGACGGTGTTTTTCGTGTGCTCTTCCTTGTCGCCAAGGCTCAGATAAATGTGCTGCGTCTGTATCGGGTGCTGCTGTTCAAACTCCATCCAGCCCGGGAACCACACCGAGGGCGAGGCAGCGGCGACACCATAAAACAGATTTGTCTGGGTGGATGCCCACAGCGCAAACAATCCCGCCAGCGAATAGCCGCCCAGAATGATTTTGACGTTTTCCGGGAGATGAAACCGCTGCTTCAGTGTGGGGATGACCTGCTCCGTCAGAAAGCACAGCGTGTCCGCAGCATTGCCGCCAAATCCTTGCTTTCCCCAGACAGCAAGGGCTTCCCACGGAGAAAGTGCATCGTTCCAGCTTTCCACCGGAATGGCCGCAAACAGAAAGTGGTGCGCACTCTGTGCAATAGCGGCTACCTCGCTGTCCATGCTTTGCAGTTCGTGCTCGCTAGTCATTTGGAGCAGCAGGTATTCTGCATTGGCTTCGCCGTAAATGCGGCAAGGTTTGTTCCCGATTTGCATTGTCTGTACAGTCACTGCGGCATCCTCCCGAAAAAATTTTGATAAGCCCAGTATAGCAACTGAAAAATCATTTTGCAATTCGAAAGGCGTTCATAGCCGTGGCAAGCAGTGTCTTCGTATATACAAAGACCATTTTTGCGTTGCAAAATGCTTGTTGGGAAATCCCAAACCCTTGATCTGCACCGTACCGATGCAGGCTGCGCGTTTTTGCAAAACGTTTTTTTTTGATGCGCCATAGGAGTGCGCAACCATCACGGAAGCGTGATGATTACAGGATTTGTGGTTCTTAGACTTATATACGTCTGCATTGCTGGCGAAAGCCGCACGGAAACTTTTCATTCGCATTGCAAACTGGGTGGCACTTTTGTATAATTGGTTCAATGAACGCACGCATAAAATCGGAGAGGCTGTCCGATTAAAAAATTCTAAAAACGCCCTATTGCAGGCCACTGGGAGGAATAGCATGAACAAGCAGCAACTCGCATCAAAAATCTGGGAATCTGCCAACAAGATGCGCTCTAAAATTGAAGCCAACGAGTACAAGGATTACATTCTGGGCTTCATGTTTTATAAATTTCTGTCGGACAAAGAAGTCAAATGGCTGAAAGAGAATGACTGGACAGACGAATACTTGCCGGATCTGACCGAAAGCGATGCCGAAACGGTGGATACCGTTCGGAAGAATGTCGGCTATTTTATCGCCTATGAAAATCTGTTTTCCACATGGATCAGCAAAGGCAGTGACTTCAAGGCCGATGATGTGACGGTAGCACTGCAAGCATTCAGCCGTTTGATTGACCCGCACCACAAGAAGGTGTTTGACGGTGTCTTTGCTACGCTGCAAACCGGCCTGTCCAAACTGGGTGAAAGCTCTGGCGCACGGACAAAGGCCATTCGCGACCTGATCTATCTCATCAAAGATATTCCCATGGACGGCAAGCAGGATTATGATGTTCTCGGTTTTATCTACGAATATCTGATCAGCAACTTTGCAGCAAACGCAGGCAAGAAGGCCGGCGAGTTCTACACGCCGCACGAAGTTTCGCTGCTCATGTCTGAAATCGTGGCGTACCACCTGAAAGACCGGGAAGAGATCAAAATTTACGACCCCACCAGCGGTTCCGGCTCGCTGCTGATCAACATTGGTCAGTGTGCCGCACGGTATATGGGCAATGGCAACAACATCAAATACTACGCACAGGAGTTGAAGGAAAACACCTACAACCTGACCCGCATGAACCTTGTCATGCGCGGCATTCTGCCCGACAACATTGTAACGCGCAATGGCGATACGCTGGAGGAAGATTGGCCGTACTTTGAAGAAAACGACCCGGTCAACACCTACGACCCGCTGTTTGTGGATGCGGTGGTATCAAATCCCCCATATTCGCAGGCATGGAATCCGAACGACAAAGAGAACAACCCACGCTTTTCGGATTACGGTCTTGCGCCCAAGGGCAAGGCGGACTATGCTTTTTTGCTGCACGACCTGTACCACATCCGTAATGATGGTATTGTGACCATCGTTCTGCCCCACGGCGTTCTGTTCCGTGGCGGTGAAGAAGGTACGATTCGCAAAAATCTGATTGACCACAACAACATTGATGCAATCATCGGTCTGCCCGCCAATATTTTCTTCGGCACAGGCATTCCCACCATCATCATGGTGCTGCGGAAGAATAAAAAGGATTCGGACGTTCTGATTATTGATGCGTCTAAGGGCTTTGAGAAGGACGGCAAAAACAACAAACTGCGTGCCTGTGACATCAAACGCATTGTGGATGCTTACAAGGAACGCCCGGATAAAATCGAAAAGTTCGCACGCAGAGTATCCCGTGCGGAGATCGTTCAGAACGATTACAACCTGAACATTCCCCGCTATGTGGACTCTTCCGAAAAGGCTGAGAGCTGGGACATTTATGCTTCTATGTTTGGCGGTATTCCCGAGGCCGAACTGCAAGACCTGTCTGCCTACTGGACAGCATTCCCGCACCTGAAAGCGGCTCTGTTCAGCCCGGACAACGAAGCCTATTGCCGTCTGAATGTGGCCAATTTGAAGAACGCTGTTCTGTCCCACCCGGATGTGGTGGCGTTCAAGACCGCTTTCCAGAATGCTTTCAGTGACTTTGATGCCTACTTGAAGTCTGCGCTGATCGATGGCATGACGCAGCTGAATGCAGCCAGCGAGGAAGAACGCCTGAGCCGGGAAATCTTTGCACGGCTGGCAGAGATTCCGCTGGTTGACCGCTATGCAGCATACCAGCTTTTAGACGATGACTGGAAGAAAATCGCCATTGACCTTGAAATCATCCAGACCGAGGGTTTTGCCGCAACCAAGCAGGTAGACCCCAACATGGTGCTGAAAAAGGATGCCGAAGTACAGGACGGCTGGGTGGGTCATGTGCTGCCCTTTGAGCTGGTGCAGAGTGTTAAAATGCACGAGGAAGTGGCAGTACTGAGGGCAAAAGAAACTCGCCTTGCCGAAATTGCAGGCGAGTATGAAAGCTATCTGGACGAACTGAGCGAGGAGGACAAGGAACAGGATTTTGTCAACGATGGTGCCTTTGTTGCCGCTGAGGTCAAAAAGGCCATCAAGGCGCGGGAGGTAGAGCCAGCTACCTTGAGCATCCTGAAAGATGTGGACGCGCTGTTCGCCGAGGAAAAGACCCTGAAAAAGCAGGTCAAGGACGACAGTGCCGCCCTCCACCAGCGCACCAAAGGCGTGATTGAACGCCTGACCGATGAAGAAGTGCGTGACCTGCTGCACCGCAAGTGGATCTTGCCCCTGATGGAAAATCTGAACAGCCTGCCGGATGCCGTTCTGGACGATTTTGTGAAGCAGCTGGATGCCGTCTGCAAGAAATATGAAACCACCTTTGAGGACGTAGAGAGCCAGATCGCCAGCACCGAGCACGAATTGCTGGGGCTGCTGGACGATTTGCAGGGAAATGAATTTGACATGAAGGGCATTGCAGAACTCAAAAAGTTGCTGGGAGGTGAATGATTATGCAGGATAACGAGAAGAAACCTGCCCTCCGGTTTAAGGGTTTTACTGACCCTTGGGAACAGCGTAAGTTAGGGGATGCGTTTGAAAGAGTTGTACGAAAGAACACGAACAATGAATCTCGGCTACCGCTGACAATTTCGGCGCAGGATGGCTTAGTTGACCAAATCACATACTTCAACAATCGCGTTGCCAGCCGTGATGTGAGCAATTATTATCTGGTCTACAACGGTGAATTTGCTTATAACAAGAGTACTTCGGACGGATATCCGTTTGGTGCGGTCAAACGGCTTGATTGGTATGAAAAGGGCGTTTTATCAACGCTTTATATCGTATTTGCGCTAAAGCACCCCGAAAAAGATGACTCGGATTTTATGACAGTGTTTTATGATACTGATCGTTGGCATCGAGGTGTTGCCGAGCGCGCGGCAGAGGGCGCAAGAAATCACGGCTTGCTGAATATCTCGGCAGATGATTTCTTTGATATTGATACAACTATGCCAGAAGATAAGGCAGAGCAAGAAAAAATCGGTAGACTATTGAAGAAGCTTGACACCCTTATCACCCTTCATCAGCGTAAGTATGAGAAGCTGGTGAATATCAAAAAGTCCATGCTGGACAAGATGTTCCCCCAAAATGGGGCATCTGTGCCGGAAATTCGCTTCAAGGGTTTTACTGACCCTTGGGAACAGCGTAAGTTCTCTGATATTACTTTTCCAGCAGGAGAAAAGAATCGAGACAATCTTCCGCTAGAAAGCTATTCTATAACAAACGAGCATGGATTTATCCCGCAAGATGAAAAATTTGAAAACGGCGGAACGATGAGAGAAGCCGACAAAAGGATGTATTATATCGTTTCTCCAAATTCTTTTGCGTACAATCCTGCAAGAATAAATGTTGGATCTATTGGCTATCAGAATACCGGAAAAGATGTGATAGTAAGTTCACTTTATGAGGTTTTCAAAACATCGGATGATGTTGATGACCGTCTTTTGTGGCATTGGTTCAAATCGCCAGATTTTCAAAAGCTGATTTTCCAGTTGCAAGAAGGTGGCGTTCGCCTTTATTTCTATTATGACAAACTTTGCATGGGAAAGGTTTCCCTTCCATCGCTTGAAGAGCAATGCAAGATAGGACAGTTCTTTGATAACCTCGACACCCTTATCACCCTTCATCAACGTAAGTTGGAAAAGCTGCAAAACATCAAGAAATCTTGTCTTGAAAAGATGTTTGTATAAAAACAAGTGGTGCAATTTGCCCGCAACCAGAAGATGGACGTACCGTCGTTTGTTGTTTGGCTAAGGAGCAACGCAATTTGTTCTGTTCGTTCAGAATATGCAAAACTGGATGATGAATGAAAATTAAGGCAATGTCAGACGCTTGGAACAGCTGCGTTTTAAGACTATCGGGAGTCAAAAATCAAAATTTGAGCCGAATACGAAAAACCGAGAGTGAAATTTTCAGCGAACATTCGGTAGGCGGTGGAAAATAGCTACTGAAAGTGTGCATTTGCTCCTACTTGGGAACAGCGTAAGTTCTCTGATATTACTTTTCCAGCAGGAGAAAAGAATCGAGACAATCTTCCGCTAGAAAGCTATTCTATAACAAACGAGCATGGATTTATCCCGCAAGATGAAAAATTTGAAAACGGCGGAACGATGAGAGAAGCCGACAAAAGGATGTATTATATCGTTTCTCCAAATTCTTTTGCGTACAATCCTGCAAGAATAAATGTTGGATCTATTGGCTATCAGAATACCGGAAAAGATGTGATAGTAAGTTCACTTTATGAGGTTTTCAAAACATCGGATGATGTTGATGACCGTCTTTTGTGGCATTGGTTCAAATCGCCAGATTTTCAAAAGCTGATTTTCCAGTTGCAAGAAGGTGGCGTTCGCCTTTATTTCTATTATGACAAACTTTGCATGGGAACGGTTTCCCTTCCATCGCTTGAAGAGCAACGCAAGATAGGACAGTTCTTTGATAGCCTCGACACCCTTATCACCCTTCATCAGCGTAAGCTGGAAAAGCTTGTACAAATTAGAAAAGCCTTCGCAGAGAGGTGCTTTTTGCAAAGTCGAAAGGAGTTCGTTATGGCGTTTACAAAAGAAGCCGATTTTGAAGAGGCGGTGGTAAAGCTCCTGATAGAACGCGGCTGGAAAGATGGTGTGCTGAAGAACTACACCGAACAGCAGCTGATCCAGAATTGGGCGAACATCCTTTTTGAAAACAACCGTGGCATTGACCGACTGAACGATTATCCGCTGACGGATGGCGAGATGCAGCAGATCATGGAACAGGTCATGAACACGAAAACGCCGATGAAGCTGAATAAATTTATCAACGGCAAAAGTGTGCTTATCAAGCGTGACAATCCTGACGATAAGCTGAATTTCGGCAAAGAAGTGTCCCTGAAAATCTATGACCGACTGGAAATTGCAGCCGGACTTAGCCGCTACCAGATCGCAGAGCAGCCAAAGTTCCCCACCAAGTCCAAAATTTTGAATGACCGCCGCGGCGATTTGATGCTGCTCATCAATGGGATGCCGGTCATTCATATCGAGTTAAAAAGAAGCGGAAATTCAGTAGCAGAAGCTTGCCGCCAAATCGAAAAATATGCGGCAGAGGGCATTTTTACGGGACTGTTCTCGCTGGTGCAGATTTTTGTGGCCATGAACCCGGAAGAAACGGTCTACTTTGCCAATCCCGGCCCGGAAGGACAATTCAACAAAAGCTACTATTTCCATTGGGCGGACTTCTACAACGAGCCGATGAACGACTGGAAAGACGTTACAACGGCACTTTTGTCTATCCCGATGGCGCATATGTTGGTGGGCTTTTATACCGTTGCCGATGGTTCCGATGGCATTTTGAAGGTGATGCGCAGTTATCAGTACTACGCTGCCAGCAAAATTTCGGATGCCGTTTCCAAGGCGAAATGGGAGAATGACCAGCAGCGCGGCGGCTACATCTGGCACACCACAGGTTCCGGCAAGACCATGACTTCTTTCAAGTCCGCTCAACTGATTGCATCTTCCAAGGATGCGGACAAAGTGATTTTTCTGATGGACCGAATCGAGTTGGGCACCCAGAGCCTGAAAGAATACCGCAACTTTGCAGGGGAAAACGAGGAGGTGCAGGCTACCGAGAACACGGATGTTCTTGTAGGCAAGCTGAAAAGTACTTCGCCGTCCGATACGCTCATCGTGACTTCCATCCAGAAGATGAGCAACATCAAGGATGATGCACAAAACAAGCTGAACCCCAACGACATTGCGCTGATCAACGCAAAGCGGTTGGTTTTTATCGTGGACGAGTGCCACCGCTCCACCTTTGGCGACATGATGCAGACCATCAAGCATACATTCCCGAAAGCACTGTTCTTTGGTTTTACCGGTACGCCGATCCAAGGCGAAAACCAGAAGAAAATGAGCACCACAGCCACGGTCTTTGGCAACGAGCTGCATCGGTACAGCATTGCAGACGGCATCCGGGATCGCAACGTGCTGGGCTTTGACCCTTACAAGGTGCTGACCTTCAAGGACAGCGACTTGCGGAAAGCGGTTGCACTGGAAAAAGCAAAGGCATATTCTGTGGACGAAGCTCTGGCCGACCCACAGAAGAGCAAGGTGTTTTATAAGTATCTGAATCTGCCGATGGCAGGCGGAAAAGATGCGCTCGGTGAGGAGATAAAGGGCATCGAGGATTATATTCCCAACACCCAGTATGAGGGCGAAGAACACCAGAAAGCCGTGGTGGAGGACATTTGCGAGAACTGGCAGACCCAGAGCCGCAACAGCAAATTTCATGCCATTTTTGCAACCTCCAGCATCCCGGAAGCCATCCAATATTACAAGAGGTTCAGAGAAGCCGCACCATGGCTGAAAGTCACCGCACTATTTGACCCCAACATTGACAACAACGGCAAAGGCATCACCAAAGAAGAAGGGCTAAAAGAGATCGTAGAAGACTATAACGCCCGCTATGGACAGGACTTCAGCATTCCGACCTTTGCCAAGATGAAAAAGGACATTGCGGCACGTCTGGCGCACAAATCACCCTACCAGCGCATCGAGCATACCCCGGAAAAACAGCTTGATCTGCTGATCGTGGTGGATCAGATGTTGACGGGTTTTGACTCCAAGTGGATCAACACCCTGTATCTGGATAAGGTGCTGCAATACGAAAATCTGATTCAGGCGTTCTCCCGCACCAACCGACTGTTTGGCGATGACAAACAGTTTGGCACCATCAAGTATTACCGCCGTCCGCACACAATGGAGAAAAATATCGCAGATGCGGTAAAAGAGTATTCCGGCGATAAACCGTTTGGCCTGTTTGTAGATAAACTGGACAAGAACGTGGAAAAACTGAATGCCCTCTATGCGGAGATCAAAGATCTGTTTGTATCGGCGGGCATTGAAGAGTTTTCGCAGATCCCTGCGGATATGGCAGAGCGCAAAAAGTTTGCCGACCTGTTCCAGTCCTTCAACGAAAATCTGGAAGCAGCCAAGGTGCAGGGCTTCGAGTGGGATAAGCCCATTGTGATCATCAACGAGGATACAGATGAGAAAACGGAACTTCATGCGGACTTTGACGAGAGAACGTTCAAAGTGCTGGCACTCCGCTATAAAGAGCTGTTCACGCCGAATCCGGATGGAGGTGGAAACGACCCGGACGATGACGTTCCCTATGCGGTGAACAGCTATCTGACCACCATTGATACTGCTGACATCGACACGGATTACATGAACTCCCGCTTTGAAAAGTACCTGAAAATTTTCTATCAGGAGGGTGCAGAAGCAGAAGCCATCCATCAGGCCGAAACGGAGCTGCACAAGACCTTTGCCACCCTCTCACAGGAAGAACAGAAATATGCGAATATTTTCCTGCACGACATTCAGAGCGGGGCAGTTGTCCCGCAGCCGGGAAAGACCTTGCGGGAGTATATTGCCGAGTACATCGCCCAAAAACAGGACGACCAGATCCACAAAGTAGCTGAAGTTTTCGGCTTGGACGAAAAGAAGCTGCGGGCATTCATGCGTGCAAACATCACCGAAGCCAACATCAACGAGTTTGGCCGTTTTGATGACCTGAAAGACACCGTAGATAAGGCAAAAGCAAAGGCATATTTTGAAGCAATCGAGGGTACAAAGCTTATTCCGCCCAAGGTGCCTGTCAAGTATGATAAACTCTTGCGCGAGTTCATCGTAAGTGGCGGATTTGATTTGAAAATGCCAAAAGAATCATAAAATGGGTGCAAAATCACCCTGCTGACCAAGAGCCGAGGCGCGTCCTCGGCTCTTTTTTCGCGCCAAAATCCCAAAACACACCTACTTGGGAACAGCGTAAGCTGGATGAAGCGTTTGATTTTACAGTTCCAAATAATACGCTTTCCCGTGCTGAACTAAACCAAGAAAGTGGCTCTGTTCGGAATGTCCACTATGGCGATGTCCTGATAAAATATGGCTCTGTGTTAGACGCTCAGAACGATGAACTTCCGTTTATAACCGGGAGAAGCAAAGACGATTTCAAAGGTGCACTTCTGCAAAACGGAGATATCATCATTGCTGATACTGCTGAAGATGAAACGACCGGAAAAGTCTGTGAAATCGTCAATATTCAGGATAAAGATGTTGTGGCAGGACTTCATACGATGGTGTGTCGTCCCAAAAACAAAACAGCAGAAGGCTATTTCGGCTACTACATGAATTCAAGCTCCTATCATCACCAGCTTTTACCGTTGATGCAGGGCATTAAAGTTCTATCCCTTAGTAAAACCAATGTTCAAAAAACAACGGTGAAATACCCGAAAGATAAAGCAGAGCAACAAAAAGTTGCAGATTGCCTTAGACATATTGATACCCTTATCACCCTTCATCAGCGTGAGCATATAAAACCGATCTTGGAGGTAAAACGTGTTAAACGAAATGAATGAAAACAACCTGTTCTGCGATTATTATGAGCAGTGGGTTGCCGTATACAAAGAGGGTGCAGTTCGCCCGGTCACATTGGATAAGTACAAAATGACCCTTTCTTGGGTAAAAAAGCTGGCACCTGATTTGAAGTTGTGCGAGGTTTCCAGAGTGACGTATCAGCAGCTTCTGAATGATTACGCTGCCGGACATGAGCGTCAGACCACGATGGACTTCCACCATCAGCTGAAAGGAGCCATCATGGATGCCGTGGATGATGGACTGATCGTGAAAGACCCGACCCGAAAAGCAATCATCAAAGGCAAGCCCCCAGTGCCTAAAAAGGTGAAGTACCTGAACCAATTTGAACTGCATCTTTTACTGAGCGACTTGGATTTACAGGGAAAACTCAACTGGGACTGGATGATTTTGCTGATTGCCAAAACCGGTATCCGCTTTTCCGAAGCTTTGGCGATTACTCCTGCGGATTTTGACTTTTCGCACCAGATGCTTTCCATCAATAAAACGTGGGATTATAAGGGTAACGGCGGATTTCTGCCGACAAAAAATAAATCATCTGTCCGTAAAATTCAGATCGACTGGCAGACGGTGATCCAGTTCGCCGCACTGGTAAAGGACGTTCCGGAAGATAAGCCGATTTTCGTGTTCAAGGAACACGCCTACAATTCCACCGTCAACGATGTTCTGGAACGGCACTGCAACCGGGCCAAGATCCCGGTCATCTCGGTACATGGCCTACGCCATACCCACGCTTCGGTGCTTTTGTTTGCAGGGGTGTCCATCGCAAGTGTGGCACGGCGACTGGGGCATTCCAGCATGACAACCACGCAGAAAACCTACCTGCATATCATTCAGGAACTGGAAAATCAGGACATTGATCTTGTAATGCGGTCACTCTCTGGATTAAGCTGATAAAATAATCAACCATCGCTCGCGCTGATGAAGGATGATAAGAGAAAAGCCAA
>OIZF01000617.1_pt1 | contig 23887 bp, 22 predicted proteins | sample 1588471 | NCBI WGS metagenome assembly OIZF01 (sample SAMN03283279) | human gut metagenome | biome: human-associated habitat; material: feces | host: Homo sapiens | place: Peru | collected 2012
AGTTTCCTGCCTTTGTATATCTGACAAGGCAGTTTCCTGCACAGTCCAGATAGTTGATGCCTCTGTTTGCCAATTCTGTTGATACCTGTGGCGTGACATATTGCGTAACAAGCAAAATTTGCTGCTTGTCATTGTTCATAGTTTGCATAGTAGCTAATGTCGGATTTAATGTGGCCTTGGTTATGTTTTCCCTTACATGACACACAAAATCTACATTCATGATCTTAACAGTGACATCATTTTCATTGGTACAATTTACTTTGACGGCTGTTGTTGACACAACATCCCCCACAGGAAGGCTTGCTCTAAGAGCATCCAATGCTTGGTTTATTATGATATTGTTTGCCATCATTTTATATATTATTTGTTCAATATATCAGTTATGTTCAATTCGATTGAACAATGCAAAGATAATGAACATAACTGAAACCAACAAACTATTTGTTCAATATTTCATCTTGTTCAATACTATTTAACATAGTGCAAATATTGAACAGGATTAGTTCAGCCCACCAGACCGTCAAGTACCGCCTTGCCATTGACAGGTTATTTCATAAGCGACATACCAACTTTTAGTTTATATTTATTTGTAAAGCATGACTATACTACCAGCAGTTATCAGCAATGCCCCCACGATGACTTTGGCGTTTATCGGTTCTTTTCGCATTTGTTCAACGCGATGGCCTGCATATTTCATCATATTTTGTGAAAATTCATATAGAGATGAGCAAAATCTATAAATTTCTGAGCACTTTTATTATTTTTTTCTTACCTTTGCAAACAACTATGTGCTCGTTTCTCAGGAAATAGCACATTTAAATATCAACTGAATAACGGAAAAGATGAAATATGCTTTAGTTACAGGAGCGTCAAGAGGTATTGGAAAAGCCGTGGCTTTACGACTTGCCAAACGGGGCTTCTGCACAATTATCAATTACTTGAACAACCATGAGGCGGCGGAACAGGTAAAACGGGAAATTGAACAAGAGGGCGGCTATGCTGAACTCCTGCCCTTTGATGCGTCTCAGCCTCAACAGATAGAGGCTGCCATAGACCAATGGGAATCTGCGCATCCTGATGAGTGGATCTCCATACTGGTAAATAATGCTGGTATCAGAAGGGATAATGTCATGTTCATGATGTCCAACGATGACTGGCACGATGTTCTCGACACCAACCTCAACGGGTTCTTCTACATCACCCGCAGACTCTTGAAGCACATGATGCCCCGCAGACATGGCGGACGTATCATCAATATGGCTTCGCTCTCAGGAATCAAGGGAATGGCTGGACAGGTAAACTATAGTGCTGCAAAGGCTGCGCTCATCGGAGCTACCAAGGCGCTGGCACAGGAGGTGGCACCCCGCAACATCACGGTAAATGCTGTGGCTCCGGGATTCATCGCTACAGACATGACTAAGGAGTTGCCTGAAGATGAACTGAAAAAGATGATTCCTGCAAGAAGATTTGGCAAGGCGGAGGAAGTGGCTGCCTTAGTTGATTTCCTTGCCTCTGACGAAGCGGCATACATCACAGGAGAAGTCATCAACATCAATGGGGGTCTCTACACATAATATATATATACTACAAGATAAATGGAAAGAAGAGTTGTCATTACAGGAATGGGTATCTGGTCTTGCCTTGGCACAGATCTGGATACGGTCAAGGAATCATTATACGCAGGAAAATCGGGTATCGGAATCCAACCGGAACGATTGGAATACGGCTACCGTTCGGCTTTGACCGGTATAGTGGAGGAACCTGTCATTACCAAACAAATGCTCGACCGCCATACGCGTGCCGGAATGTCTGAAGAGGCTAAATATGCCTATATGGCAAGTGTTCAGGCTTTTCAGCAAGCCGAGATTTCGGATGAGTATCTCCGGGAAAATGAGGTGGGATGTATTTTCGGCAACGATTCTTCTGCCAAACCCGTCATCGAAGCTGCCAAAATCATGGATGAGAAACATGATTCTGCCATGCTCGGATATGGCATCATCTTCCAGTCGATGAACTCTACCGTCAACATGAATCTCAGTACCATCTTCCATCTCCGGGGAATCAACTTCACGGTCAGCTCAGCATGTGCCAGCGGAAGTCATTCCATCGGTTTGGGATATATGATGATCAAACAGGGCTTGCAGGAGATGGTGCTCTGTGGTGGTGCGCAGGAAACCAATTATTACTCCATGGCTTCCTTTGATGCACTCAGCGCCTTCTCTATCCGCATGGACGAACCTGCCAAGGCAAGCCGTCCTTTCGACCGAGACCGCGATGGACTCATTCCAAGTGGTGGAGCTGCCTCTCTGGTACTGGAGGATTACGAGCACGCCAAAGCACGAGGCGCCAACATTCTTGCGGAAGTGGTGGGATATGGTTTCTCCAGCAATGGTGGGGGAATCAGTCAGCCATCAGACGAGGGAAGTGTCGTTGCCATGAGCCGTGCGCTGAAATCTGCCAACGTGACGGAAGAGGATATTGACTACATCAACGCTCATGCCACCAGTACACGACAAGGCGATATGTATGAAGCAATCGCCCTCGACAGAATGTTCAACGGCAGACATGCGCTGATTTCTTCTACCAAGGGAATGACCGGGCACGAATGCTGGATGGCGGGAGCTTCGGAGATCGTTTACAGTACGCTGATGATGCAGAACCATTTCGTGGCTCCTAACGTGAACTTTGAAAATCCGGACGAATATTCCGAAAAACTCAATATTGCGACAAAGACGGTAGATACGGAAATCAATACCGTACTGAGCAACAGTTTCGGTTTCGGAGGAACCAACTCGGCTCTGGTCATCAGAAAATTCAAGGAATAACTATTTCTGAAAAGAAAAATAAGCAATCATTATGAATCTATTCAAGTCAGAAAGCGACCGCTATTCTCAGGAGCAGTTATCTGCCCGTGAAGCTCAGCGACAAGCAGAATTCATCGCATGGGGACCCGTCATCTTCCAGGTTTCCAGACTCATGCTGAAATGGGGTATTCTGGAGGAAATCAGAAACAGTCATGACGGACTGACCCTGGAAGAACTGGAAGGGAAAACCCGCCTCTCCCAGTATGCGCTCAAGATTTTGCTGGAAGCTTCGCTTAGTGCTGGTATCATACTGATAGACAAGGATTCTGACCGCTATACGATTTCGAAGACGGGGTGGTTTCTGCTCACGGATGATGCTACCCGGGTAAATATCGACTTCAATCATGATGTCAATTACCAGGGATTGTTTTATCTGGATGAAGCCTTGGAGACCGGGAAACCTGCTGGTCTGAAGACTTTAGGCAACTGGCCTACCATCTACGAGGGATTATCTCAGCTTTCTCCGCAGGTACTGGAGAGCTGGCTCAATTTTGATCACTTCTATAGTGACCATTCTTTCGACAAGGCGCTGGAAATCGTTTTCTCCAAAGATACGAAACATCTGATGGATGTGGGTGGAAATACAGGGGAATTTGCGCTCCGTTGTGTGGATGTCAACCCACAGGTAAATGTCACCATCGTTGATCTGCCCGGACAGATAGGAATGATGAAGAGGAATATTGAGGGAAAAAAGGGAGCTGACAGAATCCATGGTTTTCCTACGGATATTCTGAAAACAGAAAACCAGTTCCCTACCCTGAAAGAGATGGCTCCTGCAGAACAGGGCGACAACTGGGATGCGATCTGGATGAGCCAGTTCTTAGACTGCTTTTCGGAGGAAGAAATATACAGCATTCTGGCAAGAGTGAGCCAAGTGATGTCGGAGGATACTACCTTATACATCATGGAGACTTTCTGGGACCGGCAGAAATACGAGACTGCATCGCTCTGCCTGACCATGACAAGTGTCTATTTCACGGTCATGGCGAATGGAAACAGTAAGATGTATCATTCCGACGACATGACCAGACAGATAGAACGTGCCGGACTCAAGGTAGTAGCCATCCACGACGGAATAGGTCACGGCCATTCGATACTGGAAGTAAAAACAAGAAAGTAAACATTCATATAAAATTCGAACTATCACATGGAAAGAAAAGAAATAGAAGAAAAAGTAAGAAACTTCCTCATTGAGGATTTGGAGATTGATGAAGAAAAAATTGCTCCTGAAGCTAAATTGAAGGATGACTTAGGCATAGACAGCCTCGACTTCGTAGATATTGTGGTAATCGTGGAGAAGAACTTCGGATTCAAGATCAAACCGGAAGAAATGCAAGGGGTTACTACCCTCACCCAGTTCTGTGACTATATCGAGAGTAAAGTGGGATAAAAGGGGAAGTGAAGAAGAATACAACTTTCGGTAATGCCTGGATGCATCGCCAACTCATCAACATGCTCAGGTTCGTGGACGAGCGTTTCATCTATGTTTTCGCATGGACGATGATCATGCCCGTCTGTTTACTGCTAAATACCAACCACAGCCGCAGCCATGCTTACCGGTTTTTCCGAAACCGTATCGGTTTGGGCAGATGGAGCTCTGCATGGCACACTTACCTCAACCATTGCCTGTTTGCCACGGTTGTGATAGACCGCTTTGCCATGTTTGCCGGCAAAAGGTTTGATATTGAGCAGGAGGGTGCCGAATATCTGAGAGAGCTGGCTCGCCAAGACGATGGTTTCCTGATGTTCAGTTCACACATCGGCTGTTATGAGGTGGCTGGCTATTCTCTGACTCCGCCTGGAAAACGCTACAACGCACTTGTATATGGAGGCGAAAAAGACAGGATTATGGATGGAAGACAGGAACAGTTTTCTGAACACAATATCACGATGATTCCTGTAAAAGAGGACATGAGCCATCTGTTCAAAATCAACGAGGCTCTGGTCAACCAGGAGATTGTCAGTATGCCTGCCGACCGGGTGACGGGTTCCTCGAAAACCATCCCAACAGAGTTTTTAGGCAAGACGGCTCATTTCCCATCGGGTCCATTCGCAGTTGCTACGATGCGCAACCTGGAAGTTTTAGCCATCAACGTGATTCGCATTTCCAGAAAGAAGTACAAGATCTTTGTGGTTCCCCTCGCCTATGATAAGCAGGCGTCCCGGAAACAAAAGATGGAGCAACTTGCCAAGAAATATGCAGAAGAGCTGGAATGTCTTGTACGACAATATCCAGACCAATGGTACAACTTTTACGATTTCTGGGCAGATAAAAATGCCGAACCATCCATCGCATGATGTAATCAAGATAAAGACATGAATTCAGATATAGATAATCCGGAAGGATTAGAACTCAGCCAAATAGATATACACGAGCTTCTGCCTCAACAAGAGCCGTTTGTCATGATAGACCGGCTCGTCTATTGCGATAAGACTGTCACGCTTGCAGAGACAGAAATCAGGAACGACCATATCTTTGTTGAGAACGGACACCTTTCTGCATCTGGCCTGATAGAGAATATTGCACAGACTTGTGCAGCACGGATTGGATATTACAACTATATTCATAAGAAGGGAATCCAGATTGGTTTTATCGGGGCCATACGCAATATGGACATTCTACAGCTTCCACCTGTGGGGGAAATCCTCACCACCCGTGTAGAAGTGAAAGAAGAAGTCTTCGGAATGACCTTAGCAGAGGCAACCGTTTCGTGGAGAAATCAGGTTTACGTAACGACTGAAATGAAAATTGCCGTTAAAGAGTAAAAAGAAAGAAAGATGAAAGAACTGAAAGAATCCAAAGAACTTGAAATACGTTTCAGCGAAGTCGATTCGATGAACGTAGTTTGGCATGGTTCCTACCCGCTCTATTTCGAGGATGCCCGCGAGGCTTTCGGCAAGAAATACGGGCTGGAATACATGACTTTCTTCGATCATGGCTATTTTGCTCCTATCGTAGAACTCAGTTTTCACTATAAGAAGCCTATCAGATATGGAATGCGTCCACGCATCGACATCATCTATCGCCCTACTGAAGCAGCAAAGATTGTGTTCGATTACGAAATCCACGATCAGGAAGACAATTCTCTTATCGCAACAGGTCATTCCGTACAGGTTTTCATGGATTTGAATTACCAGCTCGTTTGGGACAATCCGCCCTTCTATCAAGAATGGAAAGAGAAACATACTAAATGAGAAATGAGAAGTGAGAAATGAGAAATGACAAATGACAAATGAGGTTGAATCATGGCTTACATTATAGCAGATAATATTATTTCTCCATTAGGGGAAACATCCGAGGAAAATTACCTGTCAGTAAAAGCTGGCAGGTCGGGCATCCGTGCTTATGAGCCTGGAACATGCAATATTCCAGAAGGATTCTACGCCTCTCTGCTATTCGAAGACTTCGAAACTTTGGCCCTAAGATCTGCACAAAAAGCCATTGCTAATGCGCTAAAGAATATTGAGAATGCGCAAAAGGATATTGGGAATGAGCAAAAGACCATGGGGAATGCGCTACTTGAGCTGAAAGGAAAGCGCACAGCTTTTATTCTCAGTTCTACGAAAGGAAATATTGAGGAAAATATTTCCTTGGCAGATTCTGCACAGAGAATAGCCAACCTGTTGGGAATAGACGCCAAACCTATTGTCGTTTGTAATGCTTGTATTTCTGGACTATCTGCCTTGATTTTGGGCAACAGACTGATAGATTCAGACCTGTATGATGCTGCCATCGTATGTGGTTGCGATACGCCCCGGCAATTCATCCTGTCCGGTTTTCAATCCTTGAAAGCGCTTTCCCCAGAACCTTGTCGTCCATTTGACATGGAACGGATGGGACTCAATTTGGGCGAAGCTGCTGCTACCCTTATTCTGAGCAAAAATCCTATCCAGGGAAATTCCTGGCGAATGGGGGATGGTTTCATCAGAAATGACGCTTTTCATATCAGCACCCCCTCCAAAACTGCAGATGGTCTGTATCTGTCCCTCCAAAGAACTTTGGAATCCTTCACGAAAGAGATTTCATCCACTTGCAAACAGATAGACTTGAAAGCGCATCTGGCTTTCATCAATGCTCATGGTACAGCCACGCTTTTCAATGACCAGATGGAATCTGTTGCCATCGGCAGAGCAGGACTGTCAGATCTGCCCGCCAATGCCTACAAAAGTTTCTGGGGACATACGATGGGAGCTGCCGGCATTCTCGAAACCATCATCAGCATGAAAGCAATTGATGATGATACGATTTTGGGAACCAGAGGTTTTTCTGAACTGGGAGTTTCCGGGAAAATGAATATCTGTGCTGAAAACCGACCGACAGACAAGAAAGGCTTCATCAAGATGTTGTCTGGATTCGGAGGTTGTAATGCTACAATATGGGCAGCCAAAAGTCCTGAAAGTGAAATGATCGCTTTATCACAGAAAGAACAGCAGGAATGTGAATTCACGACCACTCATGCTATAAGAATTACTCCCGAAGAGGTCGTATTAGACCATCAGAAGCTTTGGGAAGGAAAGAAGGAACTGGAGGAACAGGAAGGACAGGAACATCATTCTCTCCTGACGACTCTCTACAAACAGATGATAGGCAACTATCCGAAATTCTACAAAATGGATGGACTCAGCCGCCTGGGGTTTGTGGCCTCAGAAATCCTGTTGAATGCCGAAAAGGGAGAAACGGACAAGGAAAGGGCAATCATCTTTTTCAATCATTCCTCTTCCATCGCCTCTGACAGGAACTATAAGGAATCTATAAACGATAAAAACAATTATTTCCCAAGTCCATCCATCTTCGTCTATACGTTGCCCAACATCGTAACGGGCGAGATTGCCATCAGGAATCATTTTCATGGTGAAACCTCCTTCTTCATCCTGCCCGATAAAGACGAAAAGATGATGGAGGAAATCCTGCAGGCTTCCTGTCGGGACGATCAAAGCAAGAGTTTCCTGACAGGTTGGATTGATTATGAAGACGAAAGGCATTTCGAAGCGGATCTGAAGATCAAGAAAATGAGAAATTACAAATGAGAAATAAAATATTAAAATCATATAAATAAAATCGTATGGAAGAATTGATTAAAGAACTCAAGGAGGAAATCATAGAGGCATTAAACCTCGAGGAAATGACTCCTGAAGATATTGATGAGAACGATGCGCTCTTTGGAGACGGACTGGGACTGGACTCGATTGATGCGCTGGAACTCATCGTCTTGCTGGATAAAAAATATGGAATCAAGTTGGCTAACCCTGCTGAAGGTAAGGCTATTTTCAAAAGTATTGCCACGATTGCAGACTATGTGAGCAAGAACAGAAAGAAATGAATATTGCTATCACAGGCGAAGGCATTATTTCTGCCATCGGCACCAATAAAGAGGAAGTGTTGCAGTCTCTGCTCGCCCATAAGTCGGGAATCAAAGAGATGCAATTTCTACAGTCGGTTCATCACGAACTGCCTGTAGGAGAGGTCGCTTTGTCTAATGAGCAAATGAAAAAACGGCTCGGCATTCCAGAAAAACAACTGATGAGCCGCACAGAACTCATGGGAATCCTTGCCATCCGGCAAGCCCTGGAGGATGCTGGAATCGACCTTTCTGCTGTCTCTGCTTCCAACAAGAAGATCGTCCTCGTTTCGGGAACGACGGTTGGCGGAATGGACCTTACTGAACAGAGTTTCAACCCACTCTACGAGCAATTTCAGTCACAGCAGGAAACAAAGGTGGAAGAACTGGCTTTTCTCAACCACCACGATGGAGGCAACTGCACACAGAAGATTGCTGATTATTTCAGAAAAGAATCGGCAACAGGACAAAGTGGATTTGATGAATTGACCACCATCTCTACAGCCTGTTCTTCTGCCGCCAATGCCATCATGTTGGGAGCCAAACTATTAGAAACCGGTGAAGCAGACATCGTTGTTGCCGGAGGTTCAGAAGCTCTTTCCCGCTTCCATCTCAACGGTTTCAATTCCCTGATGATTCTCGACAAGAAGCGCTGCCGCCCGTTTGATGCAACCCGCGCAGGATTGAACTTGGGAGAAGGCGCTGCATTCGTTGTCTTGGAATCAGAATCTGCAGCCCGCCATCAGGGGAAAACGCCCCATGCTTACCTTACCGGTTATGGCAATGCCTGCGATGCGTACCACCAGACTGCTTCGTCAGAGAATGGAGAAGGAGCTTTCTTGGCGATGAAAGAAGCCTTGAATATGGCACACATAAAACCAGAGGACATCCAATATGTAAATGCACATGGTACAGGAACTCCCAATAATGACCAGAGCGAATCCGAATCTCTCAAACGGTTATTTGGCAAAAAGATGCCTTGGATTTCAAGTACAAAATCATTTACCGGACATACTACCAGCGCCTCGGGAAGCATAGAGGCGATCATCTGTCTGCTTGCCATGCAGCATCATTTCATCCCAGCCAATCTCGGTTGGGAAAACCAGATGGAAAACGGTATTATTCCTTGCACAGGCATCGAAAACGTAAGGCTGGAAAATGTTCTCTGCAATTCCTTTGGATTTGGCGGAAATGACAGTTCGCTCATTTTTTCTACTCATCCGACAGAAGAGGAAGCAACACAGACAAAAAGGGAGCCTCAGCAGACTGCCAGCAACATCCGTATTCTTTCAACTGTAGAGATTAACTCAGAAGAGGAATTGTCCGACATCCGCAAATATGTAAAACCGATGGAAGCCAGGAGAATGGGCAAGATCATGAAAAGTTCATTACTCTCCTCTTTAGAGGCTTTGGAAAAAGCAGGAATAGCCACCCCGGATGCCATCATCACGGGCACTACTTATGGATGTTTGGAAAATAGTGAGAAATTGCTTGTCCAACTGAAAGAAGAAGGGGAAGAAATGCTCAAACCTACTTATTTCATGCAGAGTACCCACAACACCATAGGCAGCAATATTGCGATCAAGACCCATTGTCATGGTTACAACATCACCTATACGCAGGGCGAAGATTCTCTTGACTGGGCCATCCGTGATGCGAAAATGCTATTAGCAAGTGGAAAAGCAAAAACGGTTTTGGTGGGCTGCCATGATGAAAGTACCCCGCTATTAAACCAGTTAAGAACACAGAGTGGAGAAAAAGCCTTGCCTTCCATCCATTCTATAGCGATGGTATTATCATGTGGCGAGTAATATTTTTAGCTATCACGCAGAGCATGCTTTTAGCGGCAGGACAGGTATGTCTGAAGTTTGCCCTACAGAAAATGCATCCCTTCGGTTGGACAAGAGATTTCTGGCTAAGTCTCCTGCTCAACTGGCAGTTTGCCTGCTGTGGACTTTTCTTCGGCGCAGCCTCTCTCCTATGGATGTATATTGTAAAACATTTCCCGCTCAGCGTTGCTTACCCGATGGTGAGCATCACATACATCTTCGGAATGTTGGCAGCCATCCTGTTCTTTCATGAACAAGTGTCTGTCTGGAAATGGTTAGGTATTGGGTTCATCATGATAGGTTGTTGCCTCATCGCAAAATGATGCCTCATCAATATAGGTTCATCTCAAAATAGATTAAACGAATAATAGATAATCAAGATGAAAAAGTTATTGTTTTTAATCATGTTTATCAGCTTATGCCTTTCTTCCATCTCTGCCCAGCAGAAGGTGAACGAGGCACAAGTCAGGCAGCAGATAGGCGCTGTTGCTTCCCGCATGAAGTCGATGCAATGCGATTTCGTACAGACCAAGCATCTCAGAATGCTCAATGAGAAAATGGTTTCGCGGGGCAAGATGTATTACCAGCAGGGCAACAGACTCAGATGGGAATACACCTCTCCTTATGCTTATACATTTGTAATCAACGGATCCAAAGTTCTCATCCGGCAAAATAAGCGGAGCGATGTGATCAACGTGAACCAAAGCAAGATGTTCAAGGAAATAGCCCGCATCATGATGAATAGCGTTGTGGGAAATTGCCTCAACGACAAGAGGGATTTCAAAGTCTCACTTACCGGTTCTTCTTCTGAATACATCGCCACGCTCTATCCTCAACAGAAACAGATGAAAATGCTGTTTCAGAAGATCATACTCCACTTTCATAAAACAAGATCTGTGGTTACCCGGGTGGAACTCATAGAGAAAAAGGGAGACAGAACGATTATTGAACTGAAAAATATCAAGACCAATGCTGCCATCAATACGAAAGTTTTTCAAGTCAATTAGTCTTTGTGGACTCTTTTCCCTATTTCCCCTCCTACCCATTTCTGCCCAAGACATCGCAGACCAGCATCCTTTACCCGACAGTATCGGGAGCAAGATGAAATATAATGCGTCGATTGAGATGAAGAAAGGTTATCTGAGCGGAATTTGCATGCTGATAAGAGATAAGGACGGCTACAAGGGAAGCATTTTCAATGAATTTGGAATCTCTGTTCTCGACTTTACCTACCAGCCGGTCACAGGAAAAGTGAAACTGGAAAATGTCATCCAGTTGCTTGACAAATGGTACATCAAACGCCTGCTCAAGCAAGATCTCTCCCAGGTTATCAAAAACCTTCAAAATGGCATTTCCATATACGATAATAAAAAATACAAAATCCATTATCAATTCACGGAACTGAAAGAAACAATGGAGGATAAAGAGGAATTGGAGGATAAAGAAAGAATGGAGGAAAAAGAGGAATTGAAGGAAAAAGAGGAATTGGAGGAAAAAGTGGATAAAAAACAAAAATAAACAGGACGATGCAACTGAAAAATCATCTTTATACAATTGTCGAAACAGACAAACAGGGAAACTTGCAGCAGAAGGAAGCAGCAGGCTTACAGCAGAAATGCCAAGAAGTTCTTTCGAGCAGAAGCAATACTTCCTTTCGTCTTCGCCTCAACCCTGAGCATTTCATCTATCAGGCTCATTTCCCTGGCGAACCTGTTACGCCAGGAGTCTGCATTCTACAAATCGGAAAGGAATTGTTAGCAGAACTTCTCCAGGAATCTTTGGAGATTACCCACATCAAAAACGTGAAATTCCTCTCTGTTATTTCTCCTCTTAAAGAAAAGGAAATCTCTTATACTTTCAAGAAAATAGAAACTTCAGAAGATTCCCAAGAGGTTAAAGCACAAATCATCGTTGCTTCCGATGAAGAGACAAAAGCTAAAATCTCTTTCACGTGCAGAAATAAATGACAAATGAGAAATGAGAAAAGACTTTTAAGAGCAAGAGGAATCTGCGTGATTATCCCTACTTTCAATAATGAGAAAACCATTGGGGAAGTAGTGAAGGAGACGCTCTGCTTTTGTGATGATGTCATTGTCGTCAATGATGGCTGTACAGACCGTACTGCTCAGATCATTGGGGAGATTGACACCATTACCGTTGTCGCTTATTCTCAAAACCGAGGTAAGGGCTACGCTCTCCAGCAAGGTTTTAGGAAAGCCTTGTCTATGGGATTTGCCTACGCCATTACATTAGATGCGGATGGTCAGCATAAACCTGAAGATATTCCACTCTTTCTGAAAGCCAATCAGGAACATCCGGGAGCTCTCATCATTGGAGCAAGACCACTCCAAGGTGTTGAACGTTCCAAGGGAAGTGATTTTGCCAATCAATTCTCCAACTTCTGGTTCTTCGTACAAACAGGCAAACGATTGGAAGATACCCAGACCGGTTATCGCCTCTACCCTCTGCACAAGCTCCACGGATTATCCCTGCTCACCAACAGATACGAAGCCGAATTGGAACTCTTGGTTTTCGCTTCCTGGCACGGAACGGAGATTGTTTCCATCCCTATTCAGGTATATTATCCTCCACGCAAAGAACGGGTAAGCCATTTCCGACCGGGCATGGATTTCGCTCGCATCAGCCTCCTCAACACCCTATTGTGTGTGTTGGCAATTATCTATGGTCTGCCTTGCCGTCTTTACCGCAAGATGGCAACATTTCTGAGAACGGCTTATTCCCTGTTGTTCTTCCTCTTCTTTATGATGGTCATCATCACGCCCTTAGCCTGGCTCTACATCAAAATCGGAAGGATGACCGAAAAAAAACAGGTTCGGCTCCATGAACTGATCTATCATGCAGCCAGATTTGTGATGATTCATCACGGCATCCCCGGCACTAAATTCATCAGAAAAGTAGGCGGTATAATCATCAAGGGAAAAGAACCGGTAAGATTCGATTTTGATAAGCCCCGAATCATTATCTGCAACCACCAGTCGCATTTGGATCTGATGTGCCAACTGGTCTTTACACCCAAGATTGTGTTTCTGACAAACCAATGGGTTTGGAACAATCCTACTTATGGCTTCCTGATTCGTCATGCAGAATATCTTCCCGTAATAGAGGGTCTGGAACCGCTGATGCCGCAACTCCGTTCGCTGACAGATCGGGGCTACAGTATTGCCGTTTATCCCGAAGGAACCCGTTCCAAGGACTGTCGTATAGGCAGATTCCATCAGGGAGCATTCTATCTGTCGCAGGAACTCGGATTGGAAATATTGCCTATGTACCTTTATGGACCAGGCAAAATTCTCCCTAAGAAAACCTACCATCTGCGCAAGGGTATCTTCTATATTGAAGTGGGAAATCCGATAAGCAGGAAGGAATTGCAAGCCATGGGAGAATTGAGAAAACAAGCCTCCACATTGCGCAAACAATATAAGGAGAGATACGAAGATATCGCAAACGAAATAGAAAAAAGAGTCTGAATTGAAAAGAGTTATTATTATAGGAAGTGGACTGGGAGGTCTGTCATGTGGCGTGATTTTAGCCAAGAATGGTTATCACGTTACGCTGTTGGAGCAATCGCAGCAAATAGGCGGTTGCTTGCAATGCTTCTATCGCCATGGTGCAAAGTTTGAAACCGGAATGCACTTTATCGGAAGTGCTGCAGAAGGTCAGACTCTGTCCAAACTGATGCGCTATCTGGAGATAGACAGGGATGTGCAACTTTCCCAACTGGATCCTTCCGGTTATGATGTGGTAGCCTTGGCTGGCAAGAAATACAAGTTTGCCAATGGCAGAGAGAATTTCATCCAGCAGATGACAGAATACTTTCCAGACCAGCATGAGAATCTCATCAGATATTACAATCTGGTGGAAAAAATCGCCCAGGCTTCTTCCCTGCACGCTCTGAAAGATGCAGAATCAGATTCCGTCATCAACACAGAATACCAGCTGCGCTCCATCAACGAGGTAATTGACGAACTGATTACCGACCCTACCCTGGCGAAAGTACTGGTGGGCAATCTCCCCCTCTACGCAGCAGAGAAAGACAAGACTCCCTTCTCTACCCATGCCTTCATCATGGATTTCTACAACCAGAGTGCTTACCGCATAAAGGGAGGAAGCGATTCTGTTGCCCAAGCACTTGCCAATACGCTCCAGAGATACGGAGGAGAAATACTTACTCTCCATCAGGCAAGACACATCGTCTGCGACGACAAACAGGCAACGGGAATAGAGGTCTGGAACAAAAAGGAAAAGAAAACCGTATTCTTCCCTTGCGACTACGTGATTTCAGATGCGCACCCCAAACGCACCTTAGAAATGCTCGACACCAAACTGATACGACCTGCCTACAGAAACCGCATCAACAGCATTCCACAAACAGTAGGCTGCTTCTCTATTTTCCTGCGGTTCAAGGAGCATGAAGTGCCCTACCTCAACTACAATTACTATGGTTATCAGGGCAATACGCCATGGAATTGTGAAAATTACTCGGAAGCATCCTGGCCCAAGGGATTTCTGTACATGCATTTCTGTGCAGACTCCACACCAACAACCTACGCTTCATCAGGAGTTATTCTCTCCTATATGAAGATGGAAGAAGTGGCCCGCTGGAAAGGTTCTTCCGTAGGAAAGAGAGGAGAGGAATATGAAACTTTCAAGCGCCAGAAAGCAGAAAAATTGCTGGACGTACTGGAAACTCATTTCCCTGGACTCAGAGATCATATTGCGGAATACTATACTGCCACCCCACTCACCTATCTCGACTATACGGGAACAGAGGACGGAGCCATGTATGGTATTGCCAAAGACATCACGAAGGGAGCTGCATACAGGGTGCCCCAACGCACCAAAGTGCCTAATGTATTTCAGACAGGACAAAACATCAACTCCCACGGAATGTTGGGAGTCCTGGTAGGAACCATCGTAACTTGCTCGGAGTTTCTGACTGCCAGGACCATTTACGAACAGATAAAAAAATGTAACGAATGAAGACGGCTATCATCATAGGAGGAGGTTTGGGAGGACTGTTTACTGGAGCCATCCTTGCCAAGGAAGGCTTCCGGGTTACTGTGCTCGAAAAGAACGCTACGGCTGGTGGTGGACTCCAGAGTTTCCATCGCTTCGGTGAATCCTTTGATACAGGAATGCACGTCATAGGCGGAATGCAACCTGGCGGAAACATCTACCGCATCTGCGAATACTTGGGCATTCTGGACCAGGTGAAAATCAAAGATGTAGATGCCGACTGTACAGACTGCCTTTACTTTGCAGAAGACCAGCAGACCTATCAGCTCCAGAAAGGAAAAGAAGGTTTCATCAACTCATTATCCGCTTATTTCCCGGAAGAACGAGAAAATCTGCAACGCTATGTAGATGCCATATTTGCCATTAGCGACTCCATCGACCTGTTTCATCTCCGTCCTACGACCGATTACCTTCAGGTTCATACCGATGATTTTCTGATGGCAGCAGATGCTTTTGTTGCAAAATACATCCAGAATCCCAAACTCCGGAGCATCGTTTCCTACATGAATCCGCTTTATGGCGGCCGACAGGACGAGACTCCAGCCTTTGTCCACGCCATCATCTCCACCCTCTACATCCAAGGTACCAGCCGGTTTGTGGGAGGAAGTCAACATTTTGCCCAACTGCTTGTTTCTGTAATCGAACAGGCAGGAGGAAAGGTGCTCACCCATACAGAAGTAGAATGGGTGGAAGTCAACAACCGTCATGTGGAGTACGTAAGAACCCGGCAAGGAGAAATCTTTCAGGGCGACTACTTCATCTCAGCCATTCACCCTTGCACCCTCTTGAAACGGATGCCCGAAAAAGCTTTCCCCAAGGCTTATAGAGAGCGCCTGAATCAGATTCCAAATTCCTATTCAGCGTTTTCCGTCTATATCAAACTGAAGCCCGACTGCTTCCCATACATCAATCATTCGGAATATTACATGACCCGATACGATGAAATATGGAAATTCGGCGAGCAGCACGACACCTGGCCTTTAGGCTTCCTGTTGATGACTCCGCCAGACGAGAACCAGGGTAAATACAGTTCGAAAGTCCTCATCACCGCACCAATGCTCTATGATGAAGTAAAGAAATGGGAACAGACCACCGTGGGGCATCGGGGCGAGGAATACGAAACTTGGAAAGCCCAGAAAGCACAACAGCTCCTCTCTCATATCGAGGAAATTCACCCGGGGTTCGGAGCATGTATCGACAGAATCATCACGGCTTCTCCATTGACCATTCGCGACTTTTATGGAGTGAAAGACGGAGCGCTGAGCGGATTCAGCAAGGACTATAAAAACATCGCATTATCGCAGGTCCCCGTGGTTACCAAGGTGGATAACCTGTTGCTGACAGGTCAGAACAACAACCTTCATGGTTTCTGCGGCGTTCCCCTGACGGCTATCAATACCGCCGAGGCTATTTTAGGAAGAAATTCCATACTCCATAAAATAAATGAAATCGGAAAGAATGAGAATTAAACCGATGAAGCAAAGACTGATGATCATAATAGGGTTCGTCCTCCTATGTCTCCAGATACTGAAGGCACAGGAGAAAGTCAACATCTGGCAAGGCACAGCATGCAGAAAGGATGTGGAAATGACTGCATATCTGGCAAAAGGTGGCAGCAAGATGGCTGTCATCGTATGTCCTGGAGGAAGTTACCTCTGGCACGATATGAATGGCGAAGGACACGAAGTGGCCAAATGGTTGCAGAACAACGGCATCTCTGCATTCGTGCTCCATTACCGTACTGCCGGATTCATGGCCTTCTTCCTGCATTACCGCCAGCTGTTCAGAGGAGTCCGATACCCTGATGCATTGGACGACCTGACCCAAGCCACCTTATATATAAAGGAACACGCAAGGGAATACGGAGTCTGCTCCGACAGCATTGGAGCGATGGGCTTTTCTGCAGGCGGTCATCTTGTACTGTCGGGAGTTACCCTGCGTCAACTTCCCCTGATGTTTGTTGCCCCCATCTATCCGGTCGTTACCATGAACGGAAAATACGTTCACAAGCGGTCGCGCAGAGCCTTGTTGGGCGACAACCGCAAAAACAGCAGACTGCTTCGAGACTCCCTGTCTGTTGAGCGCCATATTTCAGCCAGTTGTCCACCCGTGTTTCTGGTAAACTGCAAGGATGATCCTATCGTAAAATACCAGAACTCAGAATTGCTCGATTCCGCCCTGACTGTCCATCATATTCCCCATCAATACATCCAATACAAGACGGGAGGACATGGATTTGGAGCCTCCGACACAAAGGGTTCGCCCGAATGTCGGCAATGGAAGAAAGAGTTTTTAGTTTGGATCAGAAAACTTCAGACTCAATAAATACAGAATTAAACTTTTCTGGATTTAAGGATTCCAAGAATAAAAGAATTAAAAGATTCCAATATGAACATAACAGATTTTGACGATATTCGCCCATACAATCCCGATGAATTTCTTGAGGCCATGCAGCGCATCGCCCACAGTTCATCATTTCCGATTCTTTCTGCATACGTCTATCCGGAAGAATCGGTCAAGGAAATCCGTCAACGCATAGCCAACTACCAGACGGTTAGGGAATTTCAACAGGACACGATGAGTAAAGTCAACCAGCAGGTGATAGAAAACAGCATCACGGAATTTTCCTGCTCAGGATTCGACAAACTGAGTCCTGAAGGACATTATCTCTATGTTTCCAACCACCGTGACATCATGTTAGACTCCAGTCTTCTCCAATATTTCCTGCTCAATCACGGCTTCGACACCACAGAGATTACCTTTGGTGCCAATCTGATGTCCAACCAGTTGATTATCGATATTGGCAAATGCAACAAGATGTTTAAGGTAGAACGCCCGGGCGGAAGTCTGAAAGAATTCTATCGCTGTTCCAGACACCTGTCCGATTACATCCGCTTCGTGATTCAGGAGAAAGGACAGTCCATCTGGATTGCCCAGCGCAACGGCAGGACCAAGGATGGAAACGACACGACAGACCAGGGCATCATCAAGATGTTCTGCATGTCTTGCCCGGATGATAAAATCAAGGCAATAGACCAGTTGCACATCGTACCTGTTGCGGTTTCCTACGAATGGGAATCATGCGATATTCTGAAAACACTCGAACTCTACGAAAGCCAGTTTGCCAAATACACCAAAAAACCGGGCGAAGACCTGAACAGTATTCTGACGGGAATCTCCCAACCCAAAGGTAGGGTACACATAGAAATCTGCGAACCGATTTCCCGCATGGAACTGATGAAACTGGAACAGCTTACGAGCAATGAATATCACAAGGCTGTAGCTCACCTGCTGGATGAGCGCATCAACAAGGCCTATCGTCTGTATCCCAACAATTACATCGCTTACGACCTGCGGTACGGCACCAGAAAATACCAGGATTTCTATACCCCGCAACAGAAGGAAGAATTCTTGGCACACGTCAGAGAATTGGAACATTATGATACTTGCGACATCGAAATGCTGAAAGATATTTATTTAGGCATTTACGCCAACCCTGTAAACAACAAGTAAGCAGAAGTAGAAGAAAAAATAAGTAAGAAGCAGAAAAAATAAGAAATAAGAAAATGACAGAACTGATTCTGAAAATATACGATTATCTCAAGACGCATCGGCTGAGTGGCATCTGCTCATCCGTAGCAATCACGCTCATACTCCTCCTTGCAGTTACCAGACTGAACTACAAGGAAGATATTGCCGACTTTCTTCCGATAGACAGCGAGCACCAGAATGCCATGAAGGTCTATCAGAACATTTCGGGAGCCAGCAAGATTTTCGCCATCTTCCAATACCGGAATGCTGCGCAGTCTGATGATCCGGAAATACTGACCCATACCATAGACGCTTTCGTAGAGAATGTGGAGAAAGCAGACTCTGCCCACGTCATCAGAAACCTGATGGCGCAAGTGGATTTGGAAAAGATGAACCAGATAACAGATTTCGTCTATCAGAACATTCCTTATTTCCTGACAGATGCAGACTATCGGAGAATGGACAGTCTGCTCAGTCAGCCAGATTACATTCCCCACCAGCTGAAAGCAGACAAACAAATGCTCCTCTTCCCTACCGGCGGCATTCTGTCTGACAACATTCAGCGCGACCCGCTGAACCTCTTCACTCCCATCCTGCAGAAATTGCAGCATTCCGAATCCAGTCTGAAATATGAAATGTACGATGGCTATATCTTCTCTCCCGACATGAAGAAGGCCATCGTGATGATGGATTCTCCCTTCGGGGCAAGTGAGACAGAAAACAATGCCCGCCTTACCCAAATGCTAAAAGGCTGTGCCCGGGAAGCCAGCCAGTCGCAGCCGAATATAGAAATCCACATCATAGGCGGACCCGTTATTGCCGTCACCAATGCCCATCAGATCAAAACCGACAGCATTCTTTCTGTAAGTATTGCCGTCGTACTGATTCTTGCCCTGCTCTTCTTCTCCTTCAGAAGCAGGAGAAACCTTTTGCTCATAGCCCTTTCCATCGGATGGGGCTGGCTCTTTGCCATCGGCGGGTTAGCTCTCTTCCACAATCAGGTTTCGGTCATCGTCATCGGCATTTCATCTATCATCTTGGGTATTGCAGTCAACTACCCCCTCCATTTCATCGCCCACCTTTCTCATACACCCGACAAGCGGAAGGCGCTGAAAGAAATCGTCATGCCCCTCCTGGTGGGCAACGTGACTACGGTAGGTGCTTTCCTGGCATTAGTTCCACTAAAATCCGTGGCCTTAAGAGACCTGGGACTGTTCAGTTCTCTCCTGCTCGTCGGCACCATCGTATTCGTGCTCATCTATCTTCCCCATCTTTCTAAGACAACAGGAGAGGCAAAGCATACATTCCTTGACAAGTGGAGCAACATCTCGCTCGAAAAGAAACCGATCTTCGTTACCATTGTGCTCATCCTGACCATCATCTTCGGATATTTCAGTCTGCAGACGGAGTTTGACACCAACATGGCACACATTAATTATATGACTCCGGAACAGAAGGCAGACATGGAATATTTCGCCAAAATGATGAAACAGGAAGACGGAATCCAGAAAGTCTATGCCCTGTCTTCCGACTCCACTTTGGACGGAGCACTCGACAAAAGCCTCTCCTTGCAGGGAACTCTGCAGAAACTTTCCGACCAGAAGACTATACAGGACTACTCCTCCTGCAACCAGTTTATCACATCGAAGAAAGAACAGGCACGGCGCCTGCAACTCTGGCAGAAATTCCTCGATAAACACCAGCATCTCCTCACTTCCGGCATCAAACCTTATATGACAGAAGAAGGATTTGCCGATGGTTGTTTCGCAGATTTCGAGCGCATTCTCCACCAAGATTACCAGCCGCAGGACATTCAGCATTTCAAACCTCTGCTGCAATCCGCATTTGCCTCCAACATCAGTACCGACAGTCTCAACGGCAAATACCACGTCATCAACATCCTCTCTGCCAAAGAAAAGGATGTTGAGAAGGTGGAGGATTGTCTGCAAACACAACATTGCTTCAGTTTTGATGTGAAGAGCATGAACAGCGCCATTGCCAACCATCTGTCAGACGATTTCAACTACATCGGATTTGCCTGCGGATTCATCGTATTCTTCTTCCTCTGGTTGTCTATGGGAAGTATCGAGTTAGCAGTCCTCTCGTTCATCCCGATGGCTATCAGTTGGCTGTGGATATTGGGACTGATGGCCATCTTCCACATGCAGTTCAACATCGTGAACATCATCCTCGCCACCTTCATCTTCGGTCAGGGCGACGACTACACCATCTTCATGACAGAGGGAGCCATGTACGAATATGCTTACCGGCGCAAGATGCTTGCCTCCTACAAGCATTCCATCATCATTTCAGCCCTCATCATGTTTATCGGCATCGGCACGCTGATAGTAGCCCGCCATCCGGCACTCCGTTCATTGGCAGAAGTCACCATCGCAGGCATGTTCTCCGTGGTTCTGATGGCCTATATTTTCCCGCCGCTTATCTTCAACTGGCTGGTGAAGCACAAGGGAGAATACCGGGTTCGCCCCCTTTCCTTACAGATGCTTTTCCGCCGCAGGAAAGAGGGAGTTGCCTATTATCACGACCTGGTTCTCGACCGCTACCGCTACAAGGGTGTGGAAGTTTTCAGCACCGTCAAGCGAAACCTCAGGCGCAACCGTGATTATCAGGCGTGGATGGAACAGCAGGATACTTCCCTGCCTGTCATCATCCCGTCTGCCGGCTATGGAGAGAAAGTGCTCCTCTTTGCCCTGCTCCACCCGGAAACAAAAGTGATTGCCGTAGAAGCGGATCCTGACAAATGCAGACTGATGAAATTCAGCATGGAAGGGATTGTTGAAAATGTAGAAATCATCAACCAAACTGAAATCAGCCGTCAAATGTGATTATAAATAAGAATCAAGATCTCATGAATAAAATCAAGATCCCATGAATGAGATTTAAGATGAACTAAAATCAATATGTATAAAAATGAAAATCAATATGAAAGAGAATATTAGAAAAATCCTGGAAGAAGCCCTACCACTGGTAGATTTAGATTCAGACTTCCTGTTCAATGAACTGGATTCCTTAGGCATTACCACCATCCTGATGCTCCTTTCAGACGAATACCAGATAAAACTGGAATCATCAGACGTAACACCTCGGAATTTCCGCAACTTAGACAGCCTTGTGGCAATGGTAGAAAAGAAAAAACAGGCAAGCGTATGAAGACATCAGAGGACTATATGCTGACATCAGAGAACCATCTGTTGACTTTAGAGGACTATCTGGAGAAAGACGCAGCATTATTCCCCGACAAGGTGGCAATCATCTGTGGAGAAGAATCATGCACTTACCGGCAATTGTGGAACCGTGTAACCGATACAGCCGATTCGTTTCATAGCAAGGGACAGGCGATTCCTTTCGTTGCTTCCCCTACGATAGAATGCCTCGTAACATATTTTGCCATTCATCGCTCAGGAAACTTGGCAGTTCCGCTGGAACAGGAATCGCAGTTTTCGGAAGAAATGAACAAGACAGAAGAAGCCTCCATTCCCGCAGGAGTAGCCGACATACTTTTCACGACAGGCACAACCGGCAAGTCGAAGGGAGTGATGATTTCCCATTCCTCCATCATCGCCAATGCTGAAAATCTGATAGAAGCACAAGGCTTTCATCACGACCTGACCTTCATCATCAATGGTCCTCTCAGCCACATCGGAAGTCTCTCCAAGGTCTATCCCATCATCCTCGTGGGCGGCACCCTGCACATCATCGACGGAATGAAAGACATCAACCGTTTCTTTCTGGCAATGGATTCCCCTACTGAAGGAAAGTTTGCCACATTCCTGGTTCCGGCAAGCATCCGGATGCTGTTGACATTTGCTTCCGACCGCCTTGCCCTGTATGCAGATAGAATAGAATTCATCGAAACAGGCGCAGCTCCTATCTCTCAGAACGATATGGAGAAACTTTGCTTTATCCTGCCCCAGAGCCGCCTTTACAACACGTATGCTTCCACCGAGACGGGCATCATCTCCACCTATGATTTCCAGCACGGCGAATGCTTGGCTGGCTGTGTAGGCAAACCGATGAAGCATGCAGGTTTCATCATCGGCGAAGACGGGAAAATCGCCTGCACAGGAAAAACGCTCATGAGCGGTTATTATGGTGATGAACTCCTGACCCGCTCTATCATGAAAGAAGGAGTCCTCTACACCTCCGACCGGGGAACAGTTGACGAACAAGGGCGTTTGCGGCTCAAGGGACGGGATGGCGACATCATCAATGTGGGCGGTTATAAGGTAGCGCCAGATGAAGTAGAAGATGCCGCTCTCAGCCTTCCATTTATCAAGGACTGCATCTGCATTCCTGCCAACCATCGGGTTTTGGGCACCATTCTGAAACTATTAGTTGTGCTCGATGGGAATCATCCGTTCAACAAACGGGAGATAGCCTTAGCACTTCGCGACAAGTTCGAACCCTATAAAATCCCTACCCAATATGAGCAAGTAGAAAGCATCCAGCGCACCTTCAACGGGAAAATAAACCGGAAGGCATATCTTTCAGGAAAGTAGGTATGACTGCTCGCCAAATCATAAAAAAGCAATTAAAGTCAAAAAAAACAGACAATTCGCTTGGTGTTTTCAAAAAAATACATTAATTTTGCCACCATAAAATATAACATAACCAATATTATTAGACTATGATGACAATCGAAGAATACAGAGCAGCTATCTTTCAAGCACTGCTCGATGCAAAGAACGAGGACGGAACTCAGCTTCTCAGCGAAAAGGAAGCCAGAGAAGCCCTCAACGGCTTTACCGACGATGAGTTGCAAGATGGAATCCTATGGAATTCACCGGAGGATGTGGCTAACATCATATTGGAAGGATAAGAATACTTCAAAATATTCAGTCAAGAAGCGTATCATGGAATTCATGATACGCTTCATTCATTTTATACGCTTTATTTTAATAGCTGCAAACGCAATAGAATTGTAGAAAGAAACGTCCTATTTTCCATTTCTTTTAAAAATGAAATAAAAAAATATATAATGCGCAACATTTCTTTGCGTAATTCAATAATTATTTGTAAATTTGCAGCCGCTAAGTCAAAATTATGCTCCATTCGGAGCGATTTGCCCCTCGGATGAGGGCTTTTGACCAGGAATAGAAAAATATTACCGGTAAAAAAGATACATTTAAGATAATGAAGATAGAAAACGAAATCATCAGCTCAGTAATCGCTGCGGTGAAAGAGCTTTATGGTCAGGACGTGCCAGAGAAAATGGTAGCCCTGCAGAAGACCAAGAGTAATTTCGAAGGTAACCTTACCCTCGTCG
>OIZF01000618.1_pt1 | contig 23843 bp, 28 predicted proteins | sample 1588471 | NCBI WGS metagenome assembly OIZF01 (sample SAMN03283279) | human gut metagenome | biome: human-associated habitat; material: feces | host: Homo sapiens | place: Peru | collected 2012
GCTTTACCATCAACATCTGTTTTATTTACTTCTGTAACAGTATCAATCATTTCTACTGTTTGATTTTCTTTTTCTTTTGTAACTTCAAAAGTGAAATCATTTGCTAAATTTAATCCAGTTGGAGCTAAATCTTCATGAAGTATATATTTTTTACCTTCAACTAATCCAGTAGCATAATGTACTTTACCTTCAGAAGTCCATTCATCAATGATGTTTCCGTCTTCATCTTTGATTTGCATTAAAGCACCTGTAACTTCATCACCACTTACTGTAGTTTTTGAAATTGTAACTTGTTTATCTTGCATTACTAATGTTTGGTCTTCATCTTCACCAGCAGTAAATTCGATTTCTTTTGCTTGAACATATTCTTCAGGAGTTTTAGTTTCTCTTAGGATATATTTTTCACCAGCAACGAGTCCTTGAACTCTATGAGTTGTTTCATTTCCTTTGATGTCGATATTAGCATAAGTTGTAACACCATCTTTAACTTGCATTAAAGTATAGTCGTCACGATCCTTATTTTTAGCAATACTGAACATAACCATAGAATCTTCTTCATCCATGTATGTTCCTTCAGCTTTACCATTTTCTTCTAATTGAGCTTTGATATCTTTATCTAGATCAATGATATGTTGACCTGTTACCCATTGATCAACGATATCTTTAGTTTTTTCTGATACGATAGATAAAGTTGCTTCTTTTACAGCTTTACCATCAACATCTGTTTTATTTACTTCTGTAACAGTATCAATCATTTCTACTGTTTGATTTTCTTTTTCTTTTGTAACTTCAAAAGTGAAATCATTTGCTAAATTTAATCCAGTTGGAGCTAAATCTTCATGAAGTATATATTTTTTACCTTCAACTAATCCAGTAGCATAATGTACTTTACCTTCAGAAGTCCATTCATCAACGACATTACCATCCTCATCTTTAATTTGCATTAAAGCACCAGTAACTTCTTCTCCGCCAACAGTTAATTTAGAAACTTTAACTTGTTTGTCTATCATGTTGACTTTTTCATTTACTTTTTCTTTTGAAACAGTAAATTCAATATCAGTTGATTTTACATATTCTTCAGGTGAAACAGTTTCAGAAAGGATATATGTTCTTCCTTCTTCTAATCCATTGATAAAATGAGAATCTTTTCCAGAAGTCCATTTGTCTACGACTTTTCCTGTTTCTTTATCAGTAACAGTGATTTCAGCACCTTCAACTTCTTTTTCACCTGTAACATCTGTTTTAGTAAATGATACTTGTTTGTCTCTCATTGTAACTGTTTCTAATTCACTAGAATTTTTAACAGTGAATTTGATATCAGTAGCTTTTACATAATCTTTAGCTGTTACAGTTTCAGATAATGTATAAGTTTTACCAACAACTAATCCTTCAATTGAGTGTACTTTATCAGTAGAAGTCCATTGATCAACTACATTACCTTCTTCATCAGTAATTGTTAATTGAGCACCTTCAACTTCCTTGTCTCCAGTAACATCAGTTTTATTAAATTCAAAGTCAGTTGTTAAGTTTTCTACATCAAATGATTTGATGTATGTTTTTGTTGTGTAATCAGATTGTTTAAATACAGCATCATATTGAGCTGTATCTAATACGCAACCATCTAAAGTTTTAACTTCTTGTAAGTAGTATTGAGCTTCTCCAACTCCCATAGGCAAGTTAGAAATATCTAAATGCCCATCTGTTGATAAAGCATAGACACCATTTCCAACTTCTGAACCAACATTAACGATTGCTCCAGAATTTTCTGTTGTAATAACATCATCTTTAGCAAACATCAAACTTCCATCAACTGGACTATAAATGTTTTCTTTTGCCTTTAAAACGAATTGGATTTTTGATAGATCAGATCTATCAACTAAATCAACATCAGTATCTAAATCAGCAACAGTCTTATTTAATTTGATTTCACCTTTAGGTTGTTCATCACGTACTGTTACGGTATAGATTGGATCTCCATCTTCATCTTTTGTATAGTCTAATAAACCACTCATTTCAAATGATTGAGTTTTTCCTAAACCAATAAATCCTGTAGGAACTTTAACTTCTTCTAAATGATATTTACCAGCAAAGAATTGAAGTGGTAAGAACACTTCACCTTTTTCGTCATCATCATTTGTGTATTCAGTTTTAACTACGACAACGTTATCACTGTTTGTAGTGAAAGTATCATATTTCTTTCCACCAACTTTTTGAGTGATATATTGACCTTTCTTATAAACAATGTTTCCACCATCTAAAATATCTTCATCAGCAACGATTTTAAATGATGCTGAATTTAATGATACAGTTTTACCTGTTTCTTCATCTTGTTTAACTAATTTTAATTGAGTTTCTACTGGACGGTTGTTTAATACAACTTTTTTAACTTGATCTTCTTCATTTTCATATTCACTATGATCTTTAGTGATAGATACTGTGAAATCTGGATTAGTATAGTAATCTTTAGGAGTTACTGTTTCACGAACAAGATATTCTCCAAATGGAAGATATTTAGTAGTTGCTAAACCATCTTCATTAGTTGTGACTACATCATAAACTGTAGCGTTATCCCAACCGTCATGATCAACTTCAGATTTTAATTTGAAAGTGAACTCAGCTCCTTGTAATCCTTTAACAACTTCAGACATACCATTACGATAACCAGATTTGAAAATTTGAATTTTTTGCTTTTTGACTTTTTCAGTAACGACTAATTCATTAGCATCATTACCAAATTGAAGCTTAGCACCTTTGTACTCTTTTGTGATTTGTTCGACATAGTTACTGTCTTCTACTGTTGAAGTGGTACCTGTAGCATTATTAGTCACATTTAACGTATTTCCTTTTAGTAGGTACCCTTTAGGAGCTTTAGTTTCTTTAATGGAAATAGTTCCTAAAGGTAATGTTGGCATACCATCTTGTTTGTATAGCTCATCACCTGAGACTTTCCAATAATCGTTTAGTGAAGCAATATATTGCCCAGTAGAAGCTTTTTTAGTTTGAAGAACCCATGTTCTTTTTTCTACTTTGTCTTCTTCAGGCTTTCCTTGAGCAATTTCTTCTTTGGTATAATAATCAGCATAATACGTTACAGTAAACTCTGCACCTTCAAGAGTAGCATCACCTTGTGGCATACCTAATGTTTCAGCATCATTCTTTACAATTTCAATACCGATTGGGTCATTCCCAGGTATTTCATCAGAATTAGCTCTAACAGTTTGATCTTTAACGATTGTCACATTATGTGTTTCTTCGTCAAGATCATATCCAGTAGAAGCTGTAATTTCTTTTACTGTATAATTTCCTACAGGTAAGATAGATGATTTTGCATATCCATTTTTATCAGTAGTAATTGTATCTACTTGAACACCGTCACTGTAGATACCATAAACAGCACCTTCTAACGAATAACATCCATTATTGTTTGTAATATCTTCATTTGCTGACTTTTTAACTAAATCGATCCATCCAAAATCTAACCAATCAACACTGTATTTTAATGTATCAACTGATTCTTGAGTCCATGATCCATGAGTTTGGTTTGAACCATTTCCATCAGAAATTGCTAAAGCACAGAATTTTCCTTTAGCAGAACTGTTCAATGTTCCGCTTGTATAATCAGTTGGACTGTTTTCTAATGGTGCAGTCAGATAGAATGATTGACCACCCCATACTGTTGCTGTTCCACCAGTTTGTTGAGCTGAAGAACCTGCAATATGAATAGTAACATTGCTTTGAAGTGGCAATTGTACTGTTTCGTTTGATGAAGCATTAAATGAAACAGTATTTGTTGTTTGTATCATATTAGCTTTATCAAATGTTGCTGTAAATTTTGCAGTATCTCCAGTTGAGAAGTTAGCTCCATTAGATGGATCTGGTAAGCTTTCTACATATGACCAAGTAGATTTTAAACCAATACCTGCTCTTTCAAGATCATCAATATTCGCACCGCACATGTCCCCACTATATGCAAGTGATAATAGTACGTGCGTATATAAATATCCTGTTTCTTCTTCATTTAATCCGTCATCTGTCAACGCTTGTCCTCTGAACAAGCTTCCATTTGGACCTCCAAAACCATAATATAAAAATTTTCTTACCATGACATTATTTTCAATGACACTGGCAGCATAATTTCCTGAAGAAGGAGTTTTCTTACTCGCTTCCAAGCAATATGACCATTGTCCGTTATACTTACACATGTAAGTAGACCATTGTTTAGTGATCTGTGGACATTTACGTTTCCACCATTTAGGATAAGTAATAGATTTAATACGAGTAAACTCGTGAGGAATCCCGCTGTCCCAAGCTTCTACTGTATTTGTGTTTCCAGCTGTAAAACACATAGACAAAACCATGCCTAGAACAACAAAGATTTTGGTTACTTTATTTAACCATTTTTTAAACTTCATTTTTCTTTCTCCCTTTCCTAATAATATTTAAAATTCTTTTTGTTTAAACAAAAAGATGGAACTTGTTCCATCATCCTTCAGATGCAAGTTTATAACATCTGTATACTTCTTTGAGACAGGCTTTATATTTGACGAATCAAAAGACCTTTAACAATAAAAAAAGACAACCTTTTCGATTGCCTTATGGGTGAAACACCCATTTTTGTCTATGAATTTTTATCATTTTAATTTGTTTCCTTTCCTTACAACTTTTATGATTATCAGTAATTTTTGCCTTTAAATTAAAAAGATGGAACAAGTTCCACCTCTCAACTACAATTCTATACTATCATTTTATCACGTCTATTTTTAAAATCTATTGACTTTTTTGTGCAATTTCTTTTAAAAAATTTTTTAACGTTTCAAAATGTATCTTTTATATCAGGGAGGGTCTCTAACAGTACGAAAGTATGAGATTTGATTATAAATGAATTCTACCGTCTAATACTGCCAGAGATACCCTTTTGGGAATGTTAGAATCCTTTCGTTCAAATTCTAACAATATCATTTTATCACCCTGATTTTAAAAAACAATTGACTTTTTTGTGTAATTTTTGGATATTTTTTCAAAATTATTTTCATAAGAAAAAGATGGAAGTACAGCCATATTCCATCTTTTTTGATTAGGACTTACATAATTAAAAAAATCACTGCTTCTACTGGATATGATCTTGACGAAAATACGTACAACGTTACGATTGTTAAAAATCAAACCGAAAGAGCTGATTCCAATGAAACTTCAGGTAATGACCCTATTATTGCCAGAATTCAAATACTTTAATTAATGCCTATATAAATTGTTCATATTTTTAAAAAATAATTATTTAGTCGCACCGCAAGAACATTTGTAACCAGTTGTAACTGTTTCATCATATGCTTGTTTAACAACTACAGTTTCATCATACGCTGGTGTTACAGTCACAGTACGTGTTTCCTGATGTGTTACAGCATCATGATGTTTAGTTCCTGTTTGAACCTTTTTGACTTCATAAGAATGACCGTAGATAGCAGAATGTTCTCCAACTGCAATTCCATCTTTACCAAAGTCTTGGCCACATGCTTTACAAACATAATGCGAATCATAAACTGGTTCATCATAAGCTTCTTTATCAACAACTGTAACTGTTTCATTTCTTGTAACAGCATCATGATGCACTGTTTTAGTTTCAGCAGGATGATGTACTGTTTTTGTAATAGGAATATTGTAATTATGTTTATGTTCATCACCTTTAGTTGAAGATGATGAACTGCTTCCTGTATTACTGCTTGATGAACCGCTAGAACTACTTGAACTTGAATTACTTCCTGTTGATGGTTTGCTTGTACCACTGTTTGATGATGGCTTTGAAGCACTCGCACTTGATGAACTGTTTACTGTTCCTTTATTTGAAACAGGTGATGTAGATGCTACTGCATCAGTTTTGGAAACTTGATCGCTTGATTTTTTAGTGACAACAGTTTTCTTATTCCCGTTTTCATCAGTTACCACTTCAGTAACAGCAACTTCTCCTTCAGCAACTTCAGGAGCTTGTACGATATTGACTTTTAATTTCTTTGAAGCTTTATTTTTATATTTGTCTTGAATTGATACTTTTAGATCATAAGTTCCAATCGTGTTGACATCAACTTTAGATGTATCAATCTTCCAGTCTTTGACATCACTGTAATCAGTCGCTTGTAATAATTCACCAAAGTTAAAAGTTGAAAGATCAGTATATTGAATGACATCTATACTGTCAGGTGCTTTAATTTCAGGTGCTGTTGTATCTTTGACTGTTACCTTAACAGTTTGTTTTTCTTTTTTATAAGTAAAATTGATTTCATAGTTACCAACTTTCGGATAGTCTTTTTCTTCTTTCGATACGATATTTCCTTGTTCATCCTTATTTGTTACAGTTACGTATTTAAGGTTGTCTTTTTCTTTTGTATCTTTAATAATCTTATCTAGATTATCAACTTTATTTGCATCCAAATAATCAGCAACATTAGTCGACACTTTTTGACCAAATTCAGCATCCACTTCGTTTGATGTTAAGACTAGTTCTTTAGAACTGTTACTGTTTAGCATAACTGCTCCTACGCATCCAATAACTAATGCACCAGCAACACAACCAGCAACGATTTTTTTCTGTTTTGTATTTAAATATTTTTCAATAATATTTGTTTTTGTTTTCTTTTCTTCCATTTGGTTCAACTCCTTCTTAATTTAGTTTAAAAGCCGGACATTTGTCCGACTTCTTTCGTAATATTTGTTTCAACCCATAATTCTATACTAATAGTATAGCAGGTATTTCACAAAATTCTACGACAGAAACGGTACCTGTTTTTGAATTTAATTTAAAAATCCTCGTATTTATCTTCAAGCCCTTCAAAGTTACCATGAAGACCATAATATGTAAATAGCTCAGAAAATCCATGTAGAATATCTTTTCCTGAAAAGCAGATCCATTCTACAAGCATGCCGATTAACATCAGGAAAATACCATTAATGATGAACGTAATAGGTTTTCCATATGTAAATGCTTCTAGTAGATCTAGCTTTATAAAGCATGAGAATAAACCAATAGCTATGATAAATTTACCCAAACCTTTTAATACAAGTGCTAGCAATCCAACAATTCCAGTGAATGCAGAAATTCCTTCACAAAAGATTTTTAAAATGAAGCCGAATATGATCATAAAGCCTCTTGTGAAGCTTTTTATTAAAAATAATACTAAACATAGTAATGTATTCATAATACGTAGCTCCTTTCGATTTATGAGAATACGGACAAATGTCCGGAATTTTAATTAAAGAGTGGGGGAAATATTACATAATTAGGCAACCAGGAAAAATAGTAGAAAGGAAACATTTTTTCTGATGTCAAATTAAAACCCACTAGATTATGTTTATGAACATTTAAAAATTGATATCTTCTTCCTTGATTTGATAATCATTGACCATTTCTTCAGCTATTACATCTTGCAGTTCCTCTCCAGGCGCTTTTTGTGATTCTTGTTGTTTTTTTCTATTTCCGTCTAGAAAAGTGACCTTATCAGCAATTACTCCCATGATTGATTTTTTATTGCCGTCCTTATCTTTGTATTTTCTAACTTGAATATGGCCTTCAACATGTACCATTCTTCCTTGATAACAGTATTTGGCCACGTTTTCAGCAATTTTGTCCCAGCAGACAACAGGAACATAGTCTACAGGTTCTTCACTTTGATAAGAACGTTCACAGGCCACAAAGATTTGAGTCCTTGCAGCACCGGCTTTAGTTCTTTCTAGAACAGGGTCTTGTGATAATCGACCTAATAAAAATGTTTTGTTTACCATAATATTTTACCTCTTTCTTTTTTATTATATTTTGTTTTAGTATAACTTATCAACTAATTTCATCAGCTGGCTATCTTGTTGAAATAATTCATAATATCATGTCCAATTATTTCAACTGAATAGAGTTTTACATGATAAATATCTTCATCATATTCAATTTTCCTTAGTGTATTCATTGATAAGAAATCTACACCAAAGGAAATAATAAATTCTCTTAGATCTTTGGCTGAATAAATCAGTTCATCATCTCCATCATATAAATCAACGGTTTGTATATAGTGACAAGATTCAATAAAATTACATAGCCCATCATATATGTTAACTGATTTGCTTTTAGGATCTGACATCTTGTTTTTCTCCGTTAGCTTCACTTTCGGTATCTTCACCAAATATTCTTACATAGTCTGTGTACAAAAATAATTTTTTACAAGTTTCTTGACTAAATATTTTAATCAAAAGATCTTCATAATTCTCGTCAAATACTGTGACATTATTATCACAATCATAGATGTATTCATAATTATCAGCGCATACAGGAACCTTGCTGAATTTAAAAGTATTACATAAAACATTTTCTTTTTCTTCTTCTGAATCTTCATTATAAAGATATAGATAAGATGTAAATACTACTCTATTTTCTACATCTTTGCTCATATTCATCTTTAGCAAATAATTATAAACAAATTCCACATATTCATCAGGATTAGTAATATTGAGATTCTTTAGTTCATCTTCATTTAACGGTAATTTTTTTCGTCTATAAAGAAATAATGAAAATTCATAAATGAGTCTTACTAGACCAACCACTAATACTATCATAAAGATTCCAGCAATTATTCCTCCAAAAACAATTGCAAACTTTCCAAACCATTCATTATAAGATTCATAATGGGAAGGATTTATTTTAGAATCCACACATAGAAAGATGAACATAGAAATTATTATAAAAAGTAAGATACCTCCACCATACATTTTCAAGAATGAATTTTTATTTTTTATATATTTAGTTTCTTTTTTCATTACATTTGCTCCTTCGTTTTAATTTCTTCTGTATCATCTTGACTGTTACTATCATTAAAATCTCCTTTATACAATTTAGGAGAGCCATCAGGATTTTTCATCATAACAATTCCACCTAATTTGTTGATTAGATAGCAAATCTTTGTATCTTCATCAACAATTATTTCTTTCAAAGAATCGCTATAGATAGTTATGTATGGCTTTTGGGAAAACTTAACCTCTTTTTTATCTTCACTACCTAAAATTCTATTCGATATATTTTGTATTGAATCAACGATCTTTCCTATATTGAGACCAATATCACTAAGAAGTCCCAATGTACTGATTATAATTAAGCAAACAACAAAAATTTTGATAAAAACAAACTCATCACCCATTATTATTTATCCTCCTTTTCATTTTCAGTATCTTCATTGATATCGTAACCAAGCATTTTTTTCTTTAGGTCACTGAAACATTTTTCATCACATACTGTAACCATATTGCTGTAGTCATAGATGTATTCATAATTATCAGTACATACAGGACCTTTGCTGAATTTAAAAGTATTATGTAAATTGTTTTCCTTTTCTTTGTCGGTATCTTTATCATACAGGTAAAGATATCCAGTAAAAACAATTCTGTTAATCATTTCATTGTTTATCGCAATAGAATGAATATAACCTTTTGCAAATTCCCAATATTCCTCTAAATTTGTAATATTCAGATTCTTCATTTCATATTGATTTAATGGTAATCTTTTTCTTCTATAAAGAGCTACCTTAATTTCACAAATAAGGTTTATCAAAATTATCAACAGGATTAAAATAATTATTCCTACAATAGCAACCATATACCAGCTAAAGAATTCTTTATGGTATGATTCTATTATGGCCATCACAGGTAACAAGATTAGAACTATAATAGATGCACACATCATAATAAATACGACATCAACTCCATCTGTTTTGAATAAAGATGATTTTTTTTGAATAGTTTTATTGTTTTTTTTCATTACATATCAACCTCTTTTTCATAATTTTTTTCAATACAAATTTATTAAATATCTCTCTATTATTTTTCAACAATAGGAAGTTTATGCTTTATATCTTCAAAAATAATAATTTGTTTTGTTGCTTCTTTTATTAAAATGTCTAACTCTTGTTTAACACTTTGATAAAAAAAATTAAGAGCATCTGTTTCATTCAAATTAGATCCAAAATAGCATTTAAGACAATTTTTATTTGTGTTTTTTATTTTATATATTAATCTGCATGCAGAGTGACTGTCATTTTGAACTAAGCTTTCAATATCGATAAGTTCATTGTCTATTTTTGAAAATACATTTTCCCAATAATCAACATCCTTAAATTCTTTGTATTTTATTGATAAACTGTAATATTTTTTATAGGTTTCATCATCACCAAATATTGAATCACCATTTGTAAAATAAGAAGGCGATTCATCCTCATAAATCTTAATTATATTCTCGATTGGCATTGTTAGAAAATCTCCAATATTGCCTCTTTGAAAATAACCATTCCTTGACATTTCAAATAGGAAAGGACATTCATATAGAAAATAAGCATGTACAAATATAACACCCCGATCTGCAGAGATAGTTAAAGTGTGTGAATTTGATAGTTTATGTTTGTACCCTTGAAATATTTTTAATAAATCTAATTCATAATGAATTTTTTTATCTGCTTCTCTATGGCTCCAATTTTTTATTTCGTATTCTTGTATGGTATCAAGCAGGATTTTTTCTTTATTAACATCCTTAAAATAGTTGCTTTTTTTCATGTAATACAAAAAAGGGCAATCTTTAAATTTTATTTGATCTGCTTTGGCTAATTTACAATATATCTTCAAGATATCTAATTCGAATAAATGTTTGTATTTTTTTGTTAATCTCATATTTGATCAATTCCTTTCTTATTCATAAAGTTGTATTTGCTACCCATAGCAATACCTAACTCATAGCCCTCATTGTTATCTCTTTTAAAATGAGATGTATTAGCTTTAACGTTTTTTTCTACATATTCTTTAACAACAGGGTGTAGATCAATAATTGAAACCTCAAACTTTTCCTCTTCTTTTAATTCTATAAATCCTTTATCTAATTGAGTTTTAATTCCTAAAGCAAAACCTTTACACCAATTTCGTTTAAATATTCTAAAATCCACTCCACCTATATAACATTCTTTTAAATCTAATAAAGTATCTTCCATATAATCAAGTATTGGTAATGCAATTTCTTTACACAGTATAATATCATCCTTAAAGCCTATAATTCCTAAATTCGCTTTTGAATTTAATTTTCCGATAAAAAAAGCTTTAGTTTGACAATATTTTGCTATATGATTTAACGTCCAAATTAAATAAGCTGTATATTTTTCCTCAAAACAATATTGTTCGACATTTTTAGAAGAATTGTCTTTTTCAATAATATCTTTTCTATCAAGCTTATATTTAAACATTAGCTTTTCAGCACGATACGCTGCTAACTGAATTTCTTGATCAGAAGCTGAAGGATCTTCAGCAATAGCTAACAATTTTTTTATTTTTCTAACAACATCATCTAATTCCATGATTTCACCTCATTTCTATAATTTATGTGTTTAGTTAATTTGTTAACTGATAGTTCATGAAATCTATTTTTAATTACAAATAATTATGACTCGTTTAATAAGTTTTCGTATGCTTCGTCTTTTTCTTGATATTTTAAATAAAAGTTATATTTTTCTTGTTTATTATGAGCGTGTTTGAATTTTGAATAGAATTTATCTCTTTCAGCTGAAAGTGATTTTGCTAATTCTAAATTTCTTTTATCTTTAATTAATACTCTTATATTTTCATAATCATCAATTCGGTCAAAGAGTATATTTTTTGATTTTGCCACATACAAACATATTTCAATAATTTCGGCTTTGGTTAATTTTTCTAGCTTTTCAGCCAATAATTCTTTTGTTAAACTTTTGGGATTCGACATGTTTTTTTCCACCTCGCAATAGATCTCATATTTTCAATATATTTAAAATGATTTTTCTTTATTTGATTTTATTTTGATCAATTTCTTTCTTGTTCGTAAAAATTGAAGGTATCACAACGGGATAAAATCTATTTTCTTCAAATTTACAATAACCGTTGAAATCAATCGTTTTAAATTTAATTATTTTTCTGTTATTTGTTTCATCAATAAAGGGTAGATCAACGCGTATAAAGTTTTTATATTTATTATCCCAAATCCATGTGTATTTTTTTATTTCTTTAAATTGGAGAGGTTTAGGATTAAAATGTTCCTCAATTAAATTTTTAAATATTTCACATTCTAAGAAACCAGAAGGTGTAAAAGTATAAGTTTTCCCTTCTTCGCCGTCATCTAATGCTGGAGCATCAGTTTCATAGCAATGCTTTAACAGATACATACATGCCTTTTCACATTCTTCTCTAGTTATCATCTTTTTTTCTTTATTAGTTGCCATTTTGATTAATTCCTTTCATATCTTTTTCTTTTACTTTTTCAACAATATTGCTGATTCTTTCTTTAAAAAAATTAAGTATACATATTGGTGGAATAATCAACACTATCATTATTAGTGCACCAACAAGAATGTCGCATATTGTAGATACAACTGTTGAGTTGAATACATAGTTAGGTAATAGTTTGAAATGTATAATTAGAACACTATAGTAATAAACAAAAGCTATAGCTGTAACGTAATAGGATAAAATTTTAAATGACATAACCAGCGTTTCTTTTATTGAATAAACTTTTCTAGTTTTTGCAAAGAACCAAATCAAATAAATACATATAAATATTATGATTCCTGCGAAAACTACTAACTTTGAGATATTCATAAAATTTTGTAAATCATTTATATAACTATGACTAAATTCGTTTGTATATTTCATAAAATGCTCTCCAATCTTTATTTCTTATAATTTGTTCAATGATATGATGTAAATAGTTACAACTAGATGTCATCTCTAATGCTATATCATAAAAGACATCATTGTAGCTATCGAGCAACATGATAGTGTTATGAATAAAATTTACGTCATCGCTGTTTAAAGGAACAGATGAACTGAACATATCTTCAAATCTTATTTCATTTGCATCTTTAAGTTCTTCATACTCTTCTATATTGAGGCCTTTGGAAAAAATTGCTAGTTCAAATTTGCCCCAAGAATTGTTTCTGACATAAATTTTATAATCTTTATCAAATCCATAATTGTAATAAATACTTATAATTATTCTTTTAATTATTTGCTCATCTGTAACAAAATGGCGATCATTTACACACTTGCTCATATATTCTGAATAATCTTGCACTGTTTTCAAATTAAGCATTTTGATTTCTTCTTTTGATAAAGGAAACTTGTTGATATTTCTGTAATATCTTAATCTTTTATAAAAGTAGAATAGTAAGTAGGGTATTGTACCTGCAAAAATTGATATAATAAGATCCACATTAAATACTTTATATAAAGTTAATGTTATAACAGCGACACTTCCGAAAAAAATTGCTATAGGTAAGATAAGTAATATCATCACCATTATTATTTCTGATACAAATTTTATTGAATCAATATATTTTATTCCATAGCGATCTATAAATCTGTTTTTTGTTTTTATTTTTTTGTTTTTCATTTCATGCTCCTTCTTAAATTATTTAAAATATAGAATGATTTAAGAGGTATAATAGAAATAATAGAATTATAGCTACCTCATACCAATTCTCATTTTCTGTCTGTGGTTGATCTTCTAGAACAAAAAGTTTGTTGTATAGTTCTTTGTTGAAAAGTTTATTAGCCAGCTTATCAAAATTTTCTTCATTATTAACAGTAATTTCATTATCGAAATCATATATAAAATCATAATTGTTATCACATATTGCTTCTTTATTAAATGAAAAGACATTTTGAAGTGTTTTTTCTTTTTCTTCGTCCGTATCTTTATCATAGAGATTCAGATAGGATGTGATAATAATTTTATTTCTTCTTTGCTCATCCAAAATAAAAGATTCATAATTAGTTAAAGGTCTTAAATATCCATTTATAAATTCCAAATATTCATCAGGGGTCGTAATTTTGTGTTTCGTTAGTTCTTCCTTATTAAATGGTAATTTTGATAAATTTAATATTGCTAAATACGAAATGCAAATTAATAACACAATAATCAGAACTATACTAATATTTATAGCTATTTTAAGAATCTCATCTAATAATGACTCACTTCTATTAAATAGCATTAATGTCTTTCCTAGCATGCTAAGAAAAATTACAAAAGCACCTAACTTTATATTTTTATCAACCAAGAATAAAACTGCTGATTCCAGATTTTTAGATTTAAGTTTATTTTTCATATTTTTCTTCCTTTCATTATTTACCTTTCGCAAGAGCAACTACTTCAAGATTTCTAAATTCATTGGAGTAAGTTTCTAATCTTTTTTTTACATTTTCTGCAATCTTCAATGATCTATATGTTTTTACTTCATCTGTATTGGCTGTGAAATTTGCATATTTTTCACCTTGAAAAATGTAATCATCTCCCGTATAGAATTCTCCATGTTCATTTTCAATAGCCCATCCTCCAACTGCATATTTCATTTTTTTACATCGCTTCTTTTATAAGACTTGTTTTAAAAAAATAATAAGTGTTATTGTAGAAATGACCACTTTAATTCCATGGTCAATACATTCTGTTTTATCTGCATCTCCAATAACAAGAAAAAAATAACGAGAATATACCCAACAAAATTCTAAATATATGATATATTTTATAAGATTAAGATTAATAACAAATCTTGGTGTATCAGGTATAAGCTCTTTTGCAAGCGTTCCACCATATAACAGCAAAACATTAAAAAATAACAACTTGCCATTAGAAATGGTTACATATTTTTTTACGTCTTTCTTATCATTTTCCATATCTTTTTTCATTTGACTTTAATTCCTTTCTAGTCTTCAAATACGTTACAATTTGCAGCCTTATTTGGAACAGCATTCTTAGGAAAACATTCTCTGATAATGTATCCTGGTGTTTTTGCATTTCTTTCCCATAGATTATGTGATGGATACAATTCTTTGCATTTCCACCCGAAAGATTTCATGCCTACATGAATCTTATCTTTAACAATGTTATATCTGCTTCCTCTAGCCATTTTCTTTTCTCTCCTTCATATTTGATAAAATATATTCATAGAGTGATAATTGGTCTGTTCGTTCATTTTCATAGTAATTATTTATTAAGGTATTTATATATTCTTTAATTTCAGGTGTAATGCAATTTGTATGTGTTTGGTTTGCGTACATCTCGTAGTAAAAACATCTTTCTAAAGAAGATTTTTCTTTATCATTCAACATGTTAAAAAGCAAAATATATTGATCTTGACTTAAATTTTCCAGCTGGTTTTTTAAATTGATACAAATATTTATTTCTGTATTTTCCATAATTATTCCTCATTTCTTTTTTTAAATAAAAATATATACAATTCCGGACAAATGTCCGGAATTATAAGAAAGATGTAAGTTCATCTACAACATTTTGATAATCATTTGCTACATTGCTGTTGCTGTTGGATAACAGTACTTCTTTTTTTAATGAAGCTTCAGTTACAGGTTTTGCTTGATAGCGGATTACATTTTTGAAGCATCTGTCTTTGAACAAATGTTGAAGAACCTCAACGCATTTCTTATCGATTGAGTTTCTGTTGACCATCGTTAAAAGAATTTTGAAGTCGTATTCAATGTATCCCATTTCCAACCATTCAAATAATGTTGAGATTGTTTTATCCAATCCTTCCAGACCACCTTGCTCAATTTTTGTAGGAATTAGGATCAAATCTCCATCTTCATAACAAGCATTGATACTGTTGAATGTAAGCGCGTTTGTGAAAGGACTGTTGTCGATGATCACTACATCATATTTGTCTTTGATAATGTCCAAAGCCATCTTTAATCTTGCTTCCGCTCTTTTCATAGCAATCTTTAGTTTCATATCAGTATCTGTTAGTCTGTGTGAACTAGGAATGATGAACATGTTATGATATGTTTCATCTTGCAGATGTGATTCAATGTCTACAACTGCATTTTCTACAATTTCAGGATTTTCTAAAACATCTGAAATATCAGATTGAAAAGGGCGTTTTCTTAAATAATTGCTCAACACATTTCTAGCATCGGAAATATCCTGTTGTGATTTGTCAAATTCATCCATCAATCCATTAAGTACATTTAAAGTCAATGCATTGTTTTGTTTTAAAAGAACGCTTGTTGTATTTGCTTGTGGATCAAGGTCAACAACAAGAACTCTTTTTCCTTTCTTTGCTAGACCATAAGCAAGATTGACAACAGTAGTAGTTTTTCCAACACCACCTTTTTCATTGATTACACTGATTCTTTTCATAATTTCTTTCCTCATTTCTTTCATATTTTTATCAGGTTTTTTACCCCTGCCTCACTTTCTATAAGAACGCAGTTTTTTTAACACGGCAAGGTGGAGACTTGTACTACCTTGAAGTGTAAAAAAAACGAGTTAGTCATCACATAAAAGTTTGTTTGTAACGGAGGGACAAACAAACCGAAATTTTTTTAATAAAGTATCATCATAAAGCTTTAGCTTTGCGATCCAAACATAAACAACCTTATAATGAAAAAGTCGGACAAATGTCCGGCTTTTATAAAGCATCTTCAAAATTCATTTCATACAGTATAAAATGAAATATTTCCAATAACTCTTTTTTTGTAATTGAATAAATATCTATATTGAACTGTTCAATCCATGATTTGTAATTTTCATATGCAGTATAAGGGTTGATTAATTTCTTTCGCCCATTTTTATATTCAACAATTAGATCAACATTATCTCCTTGATATTCTGATTTTTCAAAATAATCTTCAATATCAGTTTGAATTTGATCATATATGAATTCCTGCTCCGTATAAGTTTTATCAATTTGAGAATTCACTTTGAAAACCATGTTCAAAATAGAGTATACATTTGCACATAGAACATAATTGGAAGGAGAGGTAGTGATGAATGATGTTAGATCTGTTTCAAATCTATCTTTATTTTTTTTCTTCAAACTGCCATTGTTGTATTGTTCAAGTCTGAATCTTCTTTGCAATTTATGTATTTCATTATTTAAAGAAGCAATGGTTGTTTCGAATTCTTTGATTGTATTTTTATGTTTTTTGTTTCTTTTTTTGAGTCCTTGCCAGAATCCTAAAGCAAAAGAAACGATAATTAATATTGTATCTTGCATTTTATTTTTCCTTTCATGAATAAAGTAGGGGATTGAGTATAAAATAAAAAACAATCGGTAGATTGTTTTAAAATGATAAAGGTCTATATATGATTAACAAGCTTATTTTAATGATTTTATTTCTTGACCGTATTATCATACTAATAGTATAACAGGTATTTCACCAAATTCTACGACAGAAACGGTACCTGTTTAATAAATATAATAAGCCATGTTATCACTATAAAGTCTGCGTTTCTAAAAAATTCCGGACAAATGTCCGGGATTATCTTTGATGTTCATCTTTTGAACGAACTTTTATATTTTCTTTTTGATTGGAAGCTTTAGTTTTAGCTTCTTTGATACGATCAGCAATATTTTTACTTGATGTGCTATTTACTTCTTTATTTACTACATCATTTATATACTGATCTATGTTGGGAATCTTTTCTAGAATATCATAATCAATTACTAGATCCAATGTATGGTGCAAATAATTCTTTTGTTCGTCCATAAAGTATTTTATCAATGGCTCAAAATTATTATTTAATTGAGCATCATTTAAATATCTCATATAATTGAGTCTGTTTTCATTTCGGATGATTATAGGTGTAAGGTCATTATCAAGACATTGTTTTAAAATGATCATTCTTCCGACACGTCCATTTCCGTCTTGGAATGGATGAATGTTTTCAAATTGTGCATGAAATTGAGCGATATCTTTTAACGATAATTTTCTATTTGAAAAATTGTCCATTAGTATATTCATTTTCTCGTTTACTTTATTTGGCGGAGTTGTTTGAATATCGCTGACTCTATTAGAACGTTTTTTCCAATCACCAATTGCATATCCATTTGCAATATCTTCAAATACACCTTCTTTCAGATTCTTATGCATGCCTTTGATCATATCAATTGATAGTGGATTGTCCATGTTTTTCATAATATAGTTGAACATTTTAAAATGGCCTGTCATTTCTTCAATATCTTTAGTGATAAAATAATCTGTTTCATTATCTTTATATAATGTACCAGTTTCAAAAATGGAAGCTGTTTGTTTTTCAGTTAGTGTACTTCCTTCTATTCGGTTGGAGTTATATGCCATTGTGCGTTGAGTATATCCATAAACGCTACTTTTATCTTGTTTATGGAATTCAATTATTAATCTTTTCTTTATTTCAATAGGTAAATTTATATCATTCATTTAAATCGCTCCTTTCTAAAATTTCGGACAAATGTCCGGGATTATCTTTGATGTTCATCTTTTGAACGAACTTTTATATTTTCTTTTTGATTGGAAGCTTTAGCTTTAGCCTCAGCCATTCTATCTGCTATATTCTTATGTTTACTTACATTTGGAACTTGTACATCATTTTTTTCTTTATCTTCTGCTGTTTGTTGTTGTTCTAATTTAATACTATGAATATGCTCAGATAGTTCATTAACTCTTTGATTAAATCCATTAATAAGTTTATCCACTCGCTGATCAGTCATATCCATATCCTTTTGAAATTTCTTTAACATATATTCAAATTCATTATTAAGACCATCAAGTTTTGATAATTCAATTCTTGTTATATCTTTAATATAAGATGGATAAGAAGAAAAATTTTTATTTGTATTGTAGAAAAATTTCCCCTGTCCATCATAGAAGTTCATGTTATTAGTTAGTTTACTGCATTGCATTGACTGACCTGTATCGAAAATAGGAGTTAGTTTCTCGTATTTTCCAGTTGTTACATTTCTAATTGCGCCAAAATTACGCAAATGCCTGTCTTCATTCATCACAAGATAATCAACAATAAACATATTTTCAAGATTTTCACGCACATTAGGTATTTTTAAATCTTCTAATATATTGATATAGTGTTCATAATCATTGGTATTATTATCTTTTTTCTTTGATTCAAATAAATCACAGGCTGGAACAATTTCTTCTTCATTGTTTAAAAAGTTAAAACATTTTGAAACGATATTTTCTTTGTAATGATCAACCTCATAGTTACAGTAATCAAAACCTAATCTTTTACAAATTTGTGAAGAAAGCCATTCATTTATTGGCTCTTGTCTACTGGCTGTATATGTTCCTTTAATTAGGATTCTTTTATTGTTTTCTATAACCCATGCTTTTTGTAACATTCCATCAGTTGTGTTGTTTGGAGATACATATGATTCTTTATTTATCTTTGAAGAATCAATAGAATCAGAAAATGAAGCTGTTAAGAATCCTTCAAACTCAAAATCATTATCAAAGAAATTAATATCTTCCCATCTAACTTTATCATCAACGCTTTTAAACCAATACTGATCAGATAGCGATAATCCATAGGCTTTATCTAGAAGTTCTTCAGCAAATTCAATATTTAGGTTATCTAGAAGTCTTTTTAAATCTTTTCTCCATGAAGGAATACCACGACCTTTAAACCATTTATTAAGTTCTTTTGTAGAATTTTTGGATTTATCTTTAAAAGAATTTTGTATACGCAAAGGCATTGAGTTCATATCATATATTTCATGTATTTTTGTTATTACAATTAAGTCGGTATCATATTCGATCATTGCAACAGGTCTTTCCCTGTTCATTAGATAGCATTTCATGGATTTTCACCTCATTTCTTTCTGTTATTATATCATGTTTTAAAATTATTTTTTCTTCTTTCGTTTTTATCTTTATTTATCTTCAAAAAAATCCCGGACAAATGTCCGGAAACAAAGTAAATCAATATTTGAATTATTCATTTACAGCTTTCTTCAATGCTGAACTTGATTTAAAAGCGGGTACTTTGCTTGCAGCAATTGTCATTGCTTCACCAGTTCTTGGATTTCTACCAGTTCTTTCACTACGAGTACGTACTTCGAAGTTTCCGAAACCTTTAATTGAAACTTTATCTCCTTTAGCAAGCGTTTCAGTTACAACATCAGTTAGCGCATTAATTACTTTGTCTACATCTGTTTTAGTTAATTCTGTATTTGAAGCAATTGCTTCTACTAATTCATTTTTATTCATATTTTAAATCTCCTTTAATTTTATAAATGTATTATAACAATAATATTTGTTTCTAAAAAGTATTTCAATCAATAATCTTCTATCTAAATCTATCTTTGTCTTTTTCTGCTTTTTTAATTCTATCTGTAACATCAGAATACTGTTTTTTTAATTTAGTACTTTCATGTCTGAGCTTAGCAAGATCTTTATCTATGAGGTTGGAAACTTCTTCATCACTCATTTCAATAATTCCTTCCATTCTTTGAATTTGAATATCTTCAAATGAAGATTCAATATTTCTTATATGAGAGTTGCATTTTGCTAGCTCTTTTTTTATTTCTTTTTTTAGAACGATCATTTCATCAAGTTCATTTAGGTTTTCAAATGAAGATTTTCTTTCAGCAATCATATCAAGCTTCTTTTGAAGTTCTGAAGTTTTGAAATAGTAAAATTTTTCTTTTCTTGTCATCTGATAAAGTTCACTCTGATTGTATGAGGTCTTTATACTAGCATTGTCATAAAATGTATTGCGCAGTTCCTTCTGTTTTTTCTGATCCATTTGTTCATCTTCAATAATTTCTTCGATATCACTGTCTGTCCATTCACGACCATTATCTTCAATTCTTTTTTTTATTCCTTCCAATGAATAATCCAGGCTTTCATCTTGTGCGCTATGGATGTTTTTAGTTCTTCTGAATTTCTTTTTGTAGGGAGGCTTGATTCTCAATCCTTGTCGTCCTTTAGAAATCTTACTTTTATCTTCCCATTGTCTTGCAATGTCGATACCATTTCTATCGTAATCTATTACTGATGAACCGGAACTGTTATAAATATTGTATGACTTTGTAAAATCTAAATGACATTCCAATATGTTTCCCTTATCGTTCCATTTTGCATTTTGTTTATCAACAAGCATCCAATCACGAGAGTAGGGGATACGAATAAAATAGAACTGCTCATTGCTCAAATCTTCATTTACTAATTTTGCAGCTACTGTAAATTTGTAATCCTTATATTTGTTTACATCATTTTTTTCATTTGTAATATTTTCAGAACCGTCTTCTATAATAAAACCTATTTTGTTTAAATATGATTTGAAATCATCATAGTCTTTTACTTTTGGAATGACATAATCAATTGTTTTTCTGATAACCTCAAGATCATTGTCACCTTTCTTTTGATTTTGATGATTCCACCAATTGATTGAATTTCCTCTTTCAGATTTTGGTAGCACCTCTAATCCATATTTTCTGCACATTTGATCGTTAAGTTCTCTGAAAACAGGAAGGTCTCTTTTATAATAAATGTCCCATCCTTTTTTGGAAATATTGTTGACGGGATTGACGATGATATGAGCATGTGTATGTTTTGTGTTTTTATGAACTGCAATAACATAATCATGTTCCCCATGTGTACATTCTTTTATCCATTCTTCAGCCAGTTCGTAAATCTGTTCGGGTTTTAAATTTGGGTCATCAAAGGACTGAATGAAATGATAACCAACTTTTGTTCCTCGAAATCCTTCCTCTTTCCATTTTGATTTCCAAAACATTCCAACATGTTCAGGAACAACACCAATGTTGGTTCCTGTAATGCAATCTTCTGTTTTATCTGGATTTAAAATATAGTCGATTGCATTGTTTACATTTCCACGTAGAGCGTGGACTTTTGTAATAACGCTCATAGATTTCTCCTTTCATAAAAAAACCGGACAATTGTCCGGAATCAATCTTCGATTTTAATTTTTTCAAGTTGCTTGATGCTGTTGTCAGCAAAATATTCTTCACATGTTTTTTGCAGGGCATGAAGATCCTTATAGTATAGATCAAGTGACTGTTTGATGGAGCTTCCATCGAGCTGTTCATTTTTGATAATGGATGTATTCAGCCCTCTGGCTATCTGATTTATGTTGTTGCCGATTTTGCCAAGCTCATAAAGTATATTGGTTCCAACATTGAAATCGACTTTATAGCATACACCGTATTTCGCTAATCTTCTGATCATCTCAGAAGATGTCAGCGACATCTTAGCAGCTTTGCTTTTGATCATTTCCAGATCATCATGGGAAAGTCTTATCTCAAGTCTTCCATCCTTATTCTTTTTTGTTTTCTGTTCATTGTCTTCCATAATAATTTCTCCTGAAGTTAAGTAAAGGGTATGGGATTTAATCCCATCAGGAATTTCAATTTCTCAAAATTGAAATTGGGTGTATTTTTTCGCTCCGAAAAAATGTCCGTACAAAAAGTGCGATTGAACAACTTTATTTGTACGGACAAACCCTTAGCCTGCTACTCTATAAAGTTGGCTGAAAGCCGATTTTATAGAGAAAGGGGCGCTCCAACAAAAAAATCAGTTTTTTTTCAAAAAACTGGATTCATTTTGAAATGAATTTGTGAGTGCCGTTGAAAGGGATGTGCACTTTAAACGGCATCAACTCCTTCATAAAATGAACAATTAAGAGGCGATTTCATGGGCATCTTCGACATCTTCAGTTTGCGGATTCAAGACTTTCTTTACCTGTTCATCTAGCGCACTATATTTTTTTACTAGGGCATTTAGGTTTTTTATTTCAGTGTCAATTTGTTTATTTTTGCTTTTTAAGTCGTCAATTTCTTGCTTGTATCTGTCGATGTTTTTAATATTTTTTTCTTTAGTCTTAACTAAATTATCTATTGATTTTTTTAATTCATTATTCATTTTTATCACTCCTTTCAATAATTCTTATCATAATTATAAAACACTTAAATACCAAAAACTACGACAGAAACGGTACCCGTTTTTTGAAAAAAATAAAAAAAGGAGAATGGTTTATATTCTCCTTTTATGCCCATTAACCAATGAGAAAATCGTTCCTTATCTATAAATTAATCCACTTGTTTTTTTAATGATTTAATCAACATGGTTGCATCTAAAATCATAAATTTGAATTCATTTCTTAAAAGAAACATCATTAAATTAAGAAGAGGTAAAAAGATAAATATGTTACTAATCCAACCTCTCGTCGTTATCATTTGTTGAACTGACAACAACAATAATAATGTTTCATTAAATACGAATATCACTTTAAATTTATTAAGTTTCATAATAATTTACCTATAAAATTTTGTAGTTATTAGAATAAAATCTATCAAGTATTTCCCATTTGTCCATTGAATTTATAGGCGAATCATTAAGTGAATTATAGTGTTTGTCATATTCATTTTCAGTAACGAGTTTTGCAATAAAACAAGAGAGGTCATCAACAGTAACACGACATCCTTGCTCATCATCTACTTTTTGTTGGATACAAAATGCAAGATTGACAACTTCTTGTTTCATCTTGAATTTTAATGAACCAAATGAATAATTTAAGTAATGAATTTGAATGTTTTTTTCATAATTCATGTTTGAAGTTTTTTCTTGATATACAAACTTTGCATAGTCATAGTTATCATCACAATATGTGCTGCTTCTCCAACCATCATAGTTTTTATTGATGTCATGAACTACATAGTACATTCCTGTCATATCATTTTTTAATAGAGCGATATTGTTATCGGCATCAAATTTAAGAATTGAATATACATTATCGTCAACAAACATCTTATTGTTTTGATAAGCGATTTGTTTCAATAATTTATCCGGTTCTACTTTACAATAACTAGCTAAATCTTCTAATGATTGTTTGTGCTCTACTAACCAATCAGTAATTTTCTTGTTCATTTTCTTTTCCTCTTTCTTTCATATTATTTAAGGTTTTCGTTTGCCTCACTTTCTATGAGAACGCAATTTTTTTAATGCGGAAAAGGTGGAGACTTGTACTACCTTGTAGCATTAAAAAAACGAGTTAGTCATCACAT
>OIZF01000626.1_pt1 | contig 23723 bp, 22 predicted proteins | sample 1588471 | NCBI WGS metagenome assembly OIZF01 (sample SAMN03283279) | human gut metagenome | biome: human-associated habitat; material: feces | host: Homo sapiens | place: Peru | collected 2012
GACTGCCATAGTAAAAATACCTCCAGATATTGTTTTGCCTCCGCACACCGTGATCAGGGCACCGTATCGGACGGGCCTGACTGCCCTCCACCCGGATGGGCACAAAAGGGCATAGTGATGCGTGTGTAATGCTGAATTATAATAGCACAAAAAGGACGCGGATTCAAGAGCTTTTCGGTGTTTTTTACAAAAAGATTTTACGATTTTCTCTTATTTGCCGGTCGGTGCCGCTTCCAGGCCCTCCATCCCCATCCGGCTGAGGGCATAGCCCTTGCCGAACATCAGGTCGTATTGGAGCAGCCAGTGGTTGGCACCCCACTGCTGCTGCAATGCAGTAGGCTCCTGGGTGGTGGTGCCGTCCCGGTTCATGACGGTGCCGCGGGTGTTCGTGCGGTACGCCACCTGCAGCTGGCGGTTCAGATACTGGAAATAGAGCGGCTGCTTCAGGCCGTAGATGTTCATCATGACCGGCGAAATGTCGTAGGCAGCGATGGTGCCAAGGTCCACAGGCTGCTGCGAATAGTTCGACCACATGAGCAGGGTCGTCTGGTGGAGGCGGGGGTCAGCGCTGGAATCGCTGGCATAGCCGCTCTTGGTGAAGACGTCGTAGTTGGAATCAATGGGGTTGTAATGGTCGCCCCAGAAGACGAGGATGACTGGCTCGTCCACCTGAGAGAAGTAGTCGGTCAGGCGGCCCAGCATGGCGTCGGCATCCCGGATGCCGGTGGCAAAGTCTTCGAGCGCCCCCAGTGTGCTCCGGCTGATGCCGGACGGAGCGTTCAGCACCTTGACGCGCTGGTCGTCGGGGTAGTTGTCCTTATTATAATTGGTGTGATTCTGCATCGTGACGGCATGGAGGAAGACCGGCGCATCGGACGAGGCCTTCATGCTCTCGTACTGCTGGATGATCTGGTCGGCCATGGAGTCGTCCGTGACAAGGCCGGAGGTCCAGTAGTGCCTGCGCACCTTGTTGACGTGGGTCATCTTTTCCAGACTGAGGAAGGTGTCCAGACCCAGATTCGGATAGGCCGTGTCGCGGCTCCAGTATTTGGCCCAGAAGCAGTGGACGGCGGCGGTCTGATAGCCCTGCGTCTTGAGGTAATTCGGCAGAGAGAACATGGGCCGGGTCACATGCTGCTGATAGGGCTTGCTGCCGTTGGGCAGATAGGAGACGGAATAGCCGGTCAGCGCCTCAAACTCCACATCGCAGGTGCCGCCGCCGAAGCTGGGGCTGTAGGCCCGGCCGGAAGCGCTGGTCTCCTGCAGGCGATGGAGGTTGGCGGAAACATCCGTGTCGAATGCAAAGCCATACTGCTCCAGCTCCGAGACATCCCAGTAGGACTCGTCCATCACGTAGATGATGGTGGGGCTCTGTTCGGTCTCCCCGGCAGGCGTGACCGCCCCATAAGACGCCGGGTAGAGCGGTGCCGTCTGGTAGTTCCCGGCTGCGGCGGTGTCGTCCAAAATCTCGTTCACGGCGTCTTCCGAGTAGTCGTCCGGTTTCGAGATCTCCAGATTGGTGAGGTTGGTCAGAAAACTGGTGGTGACACCGTAGTAGCGATAATAGCGGTCCTGCATCCAGGCGTCGGGCAGAATGCCGATGGCCTGGGTGACTGCGGGCTGCAGGAAGACGCCGAAGAGCAGACCGCAGACGGCCGCAGCGCTGGCCGCAGCGCCCAGCACACGGGGCTTCCAGTTCAGCTTTTTCCGCCCGCGGTAGAGGAAGAAGCTGGCCACGAGCAGCAGCAGGATGAGGACGATGGAGACCACCATGCTGGTCTGGATATGGATCCCGGCAGCGGAAGCAACGCCCGCCGCCTCCGAGACCTGCGCCAGATCCCACGGGAGAAACGGCTCACCGCGCAGCTGCAGCGTGTAGAAATCCACCGCCGCCGGGACACAGCCGAGAATGGCCGCGATCAGGGTGGCCAGCGGCGCGAACCGGGTCAGCCAGTCCACCGTCAGCCAGATGAGGAAAAGCAGCGCCCATGCCAGAAGATAGGCTTCGGCGTGGGGAAAAATGTATTGGGTCAGAGTGTCCACGGTCAGACTGCCGCGGGCGATCCACTCCGTGAGCACCACAAGCACCAGTGTGACGACCGGCGGGAAAGCCAGCCGCAGCGCATGGAGCCTGGCCGGAGTGCGGGATGCGCGTTTATTCATACAAGAACCGTTCCTTTCACTTCCTGAGCGCCCCAATGGGGCGATGATCTTTGAGTTTGCGAGCACAAATCATGGCCCACGGTTCCCTATTATAATCCTGTTTTCTGTAAAATCAAACCCCAATTCCGGAAAAACAGATGAAAAACTTTCATCCATCCAACCAGCGGCGCAGCTTTTGCCAGAACGAAGCACTTTTTTGCTCCGGCAAAGGCAGTTCTGTGCGCACCAGAACGGCATCCAGCCCGATTTTGTCGATCTCCTCCCAGGGGATGGTCAGCGTCTCGTCCCGCCCCAGCAGCCCGAACAGATGCGGCCTGCCCAGCAAAAGCAGGCTCCGGACCTGCGCGGTCTGCGGGTCAAGTTCCAGATCATCGGCCCTGCCCAGGCAGGCCCCATTGGACAGCTGCACGACCTCTTTGGCGCAAAGCTCCCGGAATGTCATCGGCTCCCCTCCCCGCTGTGTGTTCTCTTTTACTGTATGCGGCAGGGCGGCGCTTGATGCAGACTGGCCCCTTGTGTTATACTGGGTGCAGCAACCAATTGGAAAACTCACCCATTCAGATCGAGGTATGTGTCGATGTATAAAAATATCGTGTTTGATTTCGGCGGCGTCATGGTCGATTTTGACCCCAAGGAGTATCTGGTGGACCGTTTCTGCAACGCCGATGTGGAGGAGCAGGTCAGCGCCCTGACCTTTGACAGCGAAGAGTGGAAGCTGCTGGACGCCGGGCTCATCACCCGGTTCGAGGCCAACCAGCGGATGTTGGCCAAGGCCAGAGAACAGGGCTGCGCCTTTGAGGTGCAGGGCGTTCTGGATGACTGGATGCACATCCTGCGTCCCCGCCGCCGGATGCAGGAGCTGGTGCAGAAGCTGAAAGCCCACGGCTACTGCGTTTATTACCTGAGCAATATTCCGGAAGATGTGCTCGACCTGCTGATGAACCGGGACATGAAGGGCCTGTTCGACGGCGGCGTAGCCTCCTGCGAGGTCCACATCAACAAGCCGGACCCCCGCATCTACAAAGCACTGCTGGAAAAATACCACCTCAAGGCGCAGGAGAGCGTCTTCATCGACGACCGGCTGGACAATGTGCAGGCGGCCTTCCGGCTGGGCTTTGCCGGCATCCAGATGAAGGAGAGCGTCGGCACCTTGGTGCGCAGCCTTGCCACCTGCGGCGTGGCCCTGCGCTGAGCCGCACCAAAACACAAACCGCCCGGTTCCATGCTGTTTTCGGCACGGAACCGGGCGGTTTTCTGCGCGTAGAAGTTACGAAGTTACTTGGCTTCGTAATTCTGGCAGAAGTGCGGGGTCTCGATCTGCTGGGTGGTGCAGGAGCAGTGCTCCGTCACCTTGATCTGCGGCAGGTCACACTTGCAGCTCTCCACATTGTGGCGGCACTTGCAGACATCGCAGACAACACCGGTATTTTCCATTCGTTCTCACCTCTTTGAATCTGGGATGCTTCTAGGATGCCCCCATTCCGTGAGATTTATACACCGGTCACTTCCCCGCCCCGGCCTCGCGTTTGGCCCGGATGGTCACGACCACATGCCGGATGGAAAGGATGGGGTGCACCGGCAGCATCCGCGGCCCGGCCCAGCGCATGACAGTGCGGATCTTCTCCCGCATGGCAGGCTTGTAGCAGTGGACTTTGCAGGCCGAACAGAAGGTCTTCGTCTCCATGAACGGACAATGGTTGATGCGGGCCAGCGCATAATCGCGAAGCTCCTGACATTCCGGGCAGAGCGAGCCTTTGGGGGTGTGGTGCTGCCTGCGGCAGTAGAGCGCGATCATCTCACTCACCAGAAGTTGTTCATCCGCGCGCTTTTTCACAAGGTCTTTCGGGGTGGTCTGTTTCATGCGTTCCTCCAGATACAACAAAAAACCGGCAGAAAGCCGGTATCGTTCGGTTCTCTGTCGGTTAGTTTATCAAGACAAACTCATTTTGTCAAGAGAAAAGGCTTACCATGCAGCCAGGTCAGCGCCCAGCTTGCGGCAGGCAGCCTGGACATCGTCGTCGGGCGTCTCGTTGCAGATGAGACCCTCTTCGCTGAACAGGACCGCGCCGTCCTCCTTGACACGCTCGCACCAATCGCGCATCCACTGGCCGTCGCCCCAGCCATAGGAGCCGAACAGAGCGACCTTCTTGCCGTTCAGGGAACCTTCCAGAGAAGCGAACATCGGCTCGAACTCGCTCTCCTCCAGCTGCTCAGCGCCCATTGCGGGGCAGCCGAATGCCACAACGTCATATTCGCCCAGCTTGGCAGCATTCATCTCGCCGCAGGGAACGATGGTGGCGGCAGCACCTGCCCCCTCAGCGATGCAGTTTGCCATGGTCTCAGTGTTGCCGGTCGCGCTCCAGAATACGATTGCTACTTTGCTCATAAAGAAGAACCTCTCTTTCAATTGCGGTTAGCATATTCTAACTTTTATCACCAGGAAAATGCGTCATCCGAAACGGACGCGCATTTTCACGGTTAGGTTTCTCTAACCATTGACAGGATACCACAATGCGGCAGGGTTGTCAAGGCTCTTTTGCAGTTTTTTCCACTCCCCTGCTCAAAGCAGCTGCGGAACGGTGAACACCAGCGTCAACACACCGAAAATGACCGGCTGATGGAGCAGATACAGCACCAGCGAGTGCCGACCCAGCCAGCCCAGCGGCGGGCAGACCGACCGGCGCAGCGGCTCCATCCGTTTGCGGCCGACAAGAGGATGCAGATAGTACCCCGCCCAGAATAAAAACAGCCACGGCAGCAGCGGGAAGTAATCGGAGGAGTAAAAGGAGACCGGATAAAAGCCGAGGTATGCCGTGAGGTAGTTGGCATACAGCCCCTGCGGCAGCGCCCAGCGCAGCGGGCCAAGCCCCCAATAGCCGTCCATCGTGTGATAAGTCAGCGCGAACAGGATCAAACTGACCGCCAGCCCCACCGCCGGCGGGATCTTTTGCAGCCACTTCTGCACAAGGCCCGTCAGGAGCATGGCCGAGCCCAGCAGGGTCAGCACCCCAAACCAGACCACATCTTCCGGCATGAACAGCAGCGTCACCGCTGTGACCAGCGCTCCGGCACCAAAGACCGCCGCGCCGCGTTTGAGCGGATGATGCCCCAGCGGCAGACAGAAGCCGGACAGCAGGATGAACACCCAGCAGATGGATTGCTGCCACAGCCGCCCCTGCCCGGCGGAATACCACGGCACCACGACCCCGAAGAGATACACGGCATCCCACATGCCATGGTAGAGCATCATGCTGATGAGGTCAAGCCCGCGCAGCTCGTCCAGCAGCGCGTAACGGGATGAAGACGATTTCATGAGGAAACTTCCTTTTTCGTTTTTGTCTCATTGTACGCTTTGCAGCCGGGCGCGTCAAGCAAAAAAGCTGCTGTGCAGCCTGAGCCACACAGCAGCCTTTGAAAAAACGGGATCAGACCTCGGTGTTGAAGTAGCGCTTCAGCAGGCCCTCAAAGCCGCGGCCATGACGTGCTTCATCCTTCGCCATCTCATGGACGGTGTCGTGGATGGCATCCAGATTCAGAGCCTTTGCCTTCTTGGCCAGATCCATCTTGCCAGCGCAGGCACCGCACTCGGCCTCAGCGCGCATCATCAGGTTCTTCTTGGTGCTGTCGGTGACGACCTCACCCAGCAGCTCGGCGAAGCGGGATGCGTGGTCAGCTTCCTCGTAAGCGTAGCGCTTGTAAGCCTCAGCGATCTCCGGGTAGCCCTCGCGCTCTGCGACGCGGGCCATGGCCAGATACATGCCGACCTCGCTGCACTCACCCTCGAAGTTTGCGCGCAGACCGTCCACGATCTCCTGGGGGACGCCCTCAGCCTTGCCAATGCCGACGACATGCTCGGTCACATAGGTGTTGCCGGTCTTCTCCACGAATGCAGAAGCGGGAGCCTTGCAGACGGGGCACTGCTCCGGGATGGAGCCTTCAGCGATATAACCACAAACGGTGCAAACATACTTTTTCATAAGATAGACCTCCATAATTTCTCAGTTATTCTTTTGGCCGCCCCTGGTACGGTCGGCCTTGGTTTCTGAGCCTATTATAGCAATGATTCCCGGGTTAGTCAAGGATAATTTTAAGAATCATTCCTATTTAACAGTTTGTTTACACCTGGAGATTGCCGCTGGTGGCCGCGTCAGAACCGTCGGCCGCGTCGAACTCATAATCGTTGCCGGGCAGGATGGCGTTGAGCAGGATGCCGACGATGGCAGCGATGGCCAGACCGGACAGATTGATGGAGACGCTGCCCACCATGAAGGTCAGGCCGCCCACCGAGTTGAAGCCCAGCGCAGACACCAGAATGACAGCAGCAACGATCAGGTTGCGGCTGTTGGTGAAGTCCACCCGGTTCTCGACCACGTTGCGGACACCGATGGCAGAGATCATGCCGTACAGCACAAAGCTGATGCCGCCGATGATGCCGGTGGGGATGGTGTTGATGACTGCCTCAAACTTGGGGCTGAAGCTCAGGATGATGGCCAGCACCGCAGCGATGCGGATGACCAGCGGGTCGTAGATGCGGCTCAGCGCGAGAACGCCGGTGTTCTCGCCGTAGGTGGTGTTGGCCGGGCCGCCCAGCAGGCCGGCCATGGCGGTCGCAAGACCGTCGCCCATCAGGGTACGGTTCAGGCCGGGGTCGTTGATATAGTTGTGGCCGACGGTGGCGCTGATGGCGGCGATATCACCGACGTGCTCCATCATGGTCGCCAGTGCGATGGGCAGGATGGTGAAGAGGGCGCTGATGAACTCCGGGCTGCCGTCGATGGCGAACAGGCCCATGGCGTTCTGATGCAGCGGGATACCGAACCAGTCGGCGGCAGCGATGGCCTGGAAATCCACGGCGCCGGTCACGAGAGCGACCGCGTAGGAGACCAGAACACCGATGAGGATGGGCAGGATCTTGACCATGCCCTTGCCCCAGATGTTGCAGACGATGACCGTGCCCAGCGCCACAAAGGCCAGCAGCCAGTTCGACTCACAGTTGGTGATGGCAGAGGGCGCCAGGATCAGACCGATGGAGATGATGATGGGGCCCGTGACCACCGGCGGGAAGAACCTCATGATGCGGCGGATGCCGAAGGTGGAGATGAGCAGGCTGACCACCAGATACAGGATGCCGGAAAAGGCAACGCCTGCGCAGGCATAGGGCAGCATCTTCGTGTTGGCAACGGTCAGGTTGCCGTTGGCATCTGCCAGCATGGGGGCTACGATGGAAAAGCCGCCCAGATAGGCAAACGACGAGCCAAGAAAAGCCGGGACCTTGCCTCTGGTGACCAGATGGAACAGCAGCGTGCCCAGACCTGCGCAGAGCAGCGTAGTGGAAACGCTCAGGCCCGTCAGCAGCGGCACCAGCACCGTGGCACCGAACATGGCGAACATGTGCTGTACGCCGAGGATCAGCATCCGACCCGTGCCCAGCTGGCGCGCGTCGTAAATGCCTTTGGAGTAGTCGATTTTTTCACTCATAAAAGAGTTCTCCTTTCGCGTTTTACTTCCAAAAAAAGAGGCATTGCCGCAAAAAAGCGACAGTGCCTCAGCTTTCGGGAAGAAAAAACATTCGGGACGGGAGAACAGCCTCCGTGCTCCGCAAAGTAAAACCGTGCATTCTGCTCTCCCCTTCCCTTCGTACGCTGTAAAGTATATCAGAAAACACCCCGTTCTGCAATGGATTTTCGGTTTTTTGGCATTCTTTCTGCGATTGCTTTCTTTTTCAGGTTTTATTCCCCTGCGGCAGCATTTTGCACCTGCATCTTGCAATCCGGCCCCCTGCGCACTATAATAATACCGATTAAATGGATTGAGATTTAAGGAGACCCAATGATCTATCTGGATTATTCCGCCAATACCCCGGCCGACCCGCAGGTACTCGACCGGTTCTGCTCCGTAGAGCGGCGCTGCATCGGCAACGCCAACTCCCATCATCAGGCAGGCACCGCCGCCAGAGCCGAGATCGACGCTGCCACGCTGAAGATCGCCGCTTTGTTGGGCGTACAGCCTGCCGAGATCATCTATACCTCCGGTGCCAGCGAATCCAACAACTTCGCGCTCAAGGGGCTGGCCCGGCTCTCCCGCCATGCGGGCAGGCACATCATCTCCACCCCGCTGGAGCATTCGTCCGTCAGCGGCACTCTGACCGCGCTGCAGGAGCAGGGCTATGAGATCGACCTGCTGGACATCCGGCGGGACGGAACCGTAGACCTTGACCATCTGAAAGAGCTGCTGCGGCCGGATACCATCGCCGTGGCGGTCACGCTGGTAGACAGCGAACTCGGCGTCGTGCAGCCGGTGGAGGAGATCGCCGCCATCCTGAAGAACTACCCCAACTGCCATCTGCATGTCGATGCCACCCAGGCCGTTGGAAAGATCCCCGTCTCGTTTGAAGGGGTGGACACCATGAGCCTGACAGCTCACAAATTCTATGGCCTGAACGGCATCGGTCTGCTGCTCAAGCGGCGGAATCTGGCACTGGAGCCGCTCATTCACGGCGGCGAGAGCACCACCATCTACCGCAGCGGCACCCCTACGGTGGCGCTGGCGTCTTCCCTGGCCTGTGCACTGGAACTTGCTGTGGAAAACCTGCCGGAACGCTCTGCCTCTGTCCAAAAGCGGAACGCGGAACTCCGCGCGGCCCTGTGCCAGTACCCGGAGGTGCGTATCAACAGCCCCGAAAATGCCATCCCGCACATCCTGAACCTCAGTGTCCGGGACGTGAAGGGCACGGTCTTTCAGCGGGAACTGGACTCCCACGGCGTCTGCGTCTCGGTCAAATCGGCCTGCTCGTCGGACGGCCTGCCCTCCCGCGCAGTGTTTGCCGTCAGCCGGGACCGCCGCAACGCCCTCTCGTCCTGGCGCATCAGTCTGAGCCATCTGACCACCGAGGCAGAGATCCAGGAATTTTTACGGGTGTTCGACGTCTGCTGCCAGCAGCTGACCGTCGCACACGGATATCGATAAGGAGAAATCATGAAACGCGAACTCGAACCCTATCAGATGATTGAACGCAGCATCATCAAAAAATACCGCAAAGAGCTTTGGACGCCCTTCATCGTAGCCGTCAAACGGTATGAGCTCATCCAGGCAGGCGACAAGATTGCCGTCTGCATCTCCGGCGGCAAAGACTCCATGCTGATGGCAAAGCTCATGCAGGAACTGCAAAAGCACAGCGATGTCCCCTTTGAGCTGGTCTTCCTCGTGATGGACCCCGGCTACAATGAGCTCAACCGCCAGAAGATCGAATCCAACGCGGAGCTGCTGCACATCCCGGTGACCATCTTTGAGAGCAACATCTTCTCGGTGGCCAACAACACCGACAAGAACCCCTGCTACCTCTGCGCCCGGATGCGCCGCGGCCACCTGTACAGTAAGGCCAAGGAGCTTGGCTGCAACAAGATCGCGCTGGGCCACCACTTCAACGATGTCATCGAGACGACCGTTATGAGCATGTTCTACGGCTCCCAGCTGCAGGCCATGCCGCCCAAGCTCCACAGCACCAGCTTCCCCGGCATGACCCTCATCCGCCCGATGTACTGCATCCGCGAGGAGGACATTCTGGCCTGGAAGCGGTACAACGACCTGGAATTCATCCAGTGCGCCTGCCGCTTCACCGAGAACTGCACCATGTGCGACAATGGCGGCGGCGGTTCCAAGCGGCAGGAAACCAAGCTCTTGCTCCGCCGCCTCAAGCGCGACAACCCCAACATCGAAAACAGCATTTTCCGTAGCATCCATGCCGTCGCGCTGGACACCATGCCGGGGTATAAATCCGAGGGCGTGGAGCATAGCTTTCTGGAACGGTTTCATGCGATGGAAGAAATGGCAGCTGACGTTGAACTGTGAGGTTATGCAAAAACATCCTGCCATGCTCAACTTCTGTAAGCAGTCAATAGGCACCCAGCTGTAAGGCTTGATTGTACTCCCAATGATGTGGTGCCGTTTATTCCGGACGATAAAAAATGCCGCCATAGTACCGTATCATCGGTGACTGTGGCGGCATTCCATTATATATAGGATATAGGCAGAAACGCTCAGCCCGTAGCTTTCACATTCCTGCGGAATGAAGCACCCTTATAGCCGAGAAGATTTCTGTGAAAATGGGGCTGGTTTTTTCTCCCGACCCCCAACAATTATGATAGAGCTATCATAATTCATGTACGGTTTTGGATAATGGTCATCTGTCATCTTTTACCTGTACGCAAGCACGAATACCGTAGGTTAAAATTCCAATTTACAGTACCTTCCCGCATGTATCTAATGCAGCAGCTATCGTAGCATCCATGTCGTAGTATTTATACTCGCCCAAACGTCCACCGAAAATGACCTTCGGCTCGGCATCAGCAAGCTTCTTGTACTCAGCATAGAGCGCACCATTTTTAGCATCGTTCACAGGATAGTATGGTTCATCACCCGGTTTCCATTCACTGCTATATTCACGACTGATGATCGTCTTCGGCAGATCGTTGCCGTTCTCATCTTTGCCGAACTCAAACCACTTGTGCTCGATGATGCGCGTCCACGGGGTTTCTCGATCCGTATAGTTGACAGCAGCATTGCCCTGAAAACTGGGCTTATCCAGCAGTTCATTCTCAAAGCGGACAGAGCGGTATTCCAGTGTGCCCAGCTTATAGTCAAAGTAGGCATCAATTGGGCCAGTATAAACCACCTTGTCTGCCAGTGCGTCCAGCTCAGACTTGTGCTCCAGATAGTCTGTATTCAGGCGCACTTCAATGCCATCCAGCAGGTTAGCAATCAGTTTGGTATATCCGCCGATAGGAATGCCCTGATACAATGCGTTGAAGTAGTTATTGTCGAAGGTCAAGCGCACGGGAAGACGTTTGATGATGAATGCGGGCAGATCCTTGCAGTCACGACCCCACTGCTTCTCGGTATAGCCCTTGATGAGTTTCTCATAAATATCGCGGCCTACCAATGAAATCGCCTGCTCTTCAAGATTCTGCGGCTCGTGGGTGATCTCCTTGCGCTGCTCTTCAATCTTGGCTGCGGCCTCTTCCGGTGTCACAACGCCCCACATCTTGTTGAAGGTATACATATTGAATGGCAGAGAGTAGAGTTCGCCCTTATAGTTCGCAACAGGCGAGTTGGTAAAACGGTTGAATTCTGCAAACTGCGTGATATAATTCCATACTTTTTTGTTGTTGGTATGGAAAATATGGGCACCGTACTTGTGAACATTGATACCCTCAATATTTTCCGTGTAAATATTGCCTGCAATATTCGGGCGTTTGTCCACGACCAGCACAGTCTTTCCTTGTGCTTTGGCTTCATGAGCAAAGACTGCTCCGTACAGACCAGAGCCGACTACTAAATAATCGTATTTCACCTTATTTTTCTCCCCATCAATTTTTGTATCAATGTATCAGAAATCGTTCCATTCACTTTTCGGATAAAATGATATTCTCCTTCCACAATCTCATCATAATCTGCTTCATCCAAAATGGCTGGATAACTATTATAGCATTCTTCCCACTTTACATAGCGGTGGTTGTCATTTTCAATCCTATCTTTTAACGGAGAATTGCATAAAATCGTTTGTATCCAATATTCATCTGGGCAATAAGAAGTCTCAAATACTTTCTGGATATTAGGATGATTTTTGTAATACTCCATTACATATTCAAGTGCATCGCTCGGCAAATCCATCCAGTTCGCGCCCTCGTAGGGAATTAGTTTGAAATTGTATTTTTTCAATTTATTTACATGAAGTAGTCTCTGAATCAGAATATTGAAACGGTGGTAAACCTTTCCATAAAGTGTTCGTCGATTAATTTTATCGTACGGATAGTAGAATTGCATCCACCAGATAAGCTTTTCTCCCGATTTCTGATGGTTTCCAACTTCTCGACACATCATATAAATTTTATTTGTTTTCTCATAGAAATCATAAATTTTGCTCGGATCAATTGTCGGCCAGTCCTGTCCAGAAATAACATGAACATATCGAATCCTTGAATCTCGCAGGACCATTTCAAACAAAAGTTGGGTAGCCGACGCAATGCCCCAGCCTCCCCATCTCACATCAACCTCTTGAATCCAATGGGTTCCTATCTCATCTAGTGTTCTTTTATCCTCTGCACTCAATGAGCATTTCGTGTCGAAATGAATATATACTTCAAACGAAGAACGCAAAAACCTTGCCAGATGAATTACCTGCGCTATATCTCTATGCGCCAAAATACATATTGCCTGCATTATTTTTTCCTCATATCATCCAATAAAAGAATTGGTTTGAAAATATATTGAATAATTTTTATTTTCTTACTTAACACAAATATTACATAAGGAATTGCAATTGCCACAACAACTGTTACTGGAATCCAAAATAGAATTCCTTGAAATCCCATTCTCGTAACAAATACTTTGATTGCAGTGACAATATAAGTGTGAAGCAAATAAATAACCAACGATGCCTGACCCAGTCTTTGTAGAAGTCCTGTTTTACATATCACCGCTTCTTTTTGAAATAATTTTATCAATAGACCTATCACGATATATGCCGCCACCAATTCGCATATTGCGCGAATTTCTACAAGGACTTTTTCATAAAACATTCGCTGATATATCACGGAAAAGACAATGAGCAACGCACCATATATCGTCCAATTTCTCCTGTTATTATATATTTGTAAGGAGGAAGAGGGGTAATACAATCGCATTCCGGAATAAAAGAATGGTGCACAATAAAACAAATTTTTCACGCACAATCCAACATTTATACTCTCTCCTAATTTGCAAATTGCAATCGAACCAACAAATAAAATCGCTATAAGAATTTCAGACTTTATATACTTTGAAAAAATCGGAAAAATTCCATAATAAATCACCAAAACCCATAGATACCAAAGAACCGTATTGGGAAACATAATTTCAGGAAGCAGTATACTCCATTGCATCGGAACATCCACGAACGACGAGAAGAGGATTTTCAGCATTCCCAATATACTTTGGAACAAAAGGTACAGCAACACAAAGTTCAACATATTTTTGTGCACTTTATATTTCGCATATGTTCCATCTTCTTGCTTTGTACTCATTTCAAACGCATATCCGCTCAATAACATGAACAGTGGCATATGCCATAAATAAATCCAGTTTTTCAAATACTCAATCATGCCGTTCCATCTAGGAAACGTTTGATTATAACCGTACCCCACAAAAGCATGGCCCAATACGACTGCAATAATTGCAAATCCTTTAAGCGTATCCAACCATTCAATTCTTTTTTTACCTGTTTCCATTAGCTTTTTCCAATCTTATTCTTCAGCAACTGCAATCCCTGTTTTTCTATTTCCAGAGCCAGCGGTTCCTTTGTCAATAGTAGAACCAATCCATAGATACCAAAGAACAGGATTGCAGATAACATCAACGTTACAAAGCTCCCAAACTTCAATATTTTCACCCACAAAGATGCTCCTGTCCCTGCCACCAACGCCAGCAAAATTGCATATACCTTTATGCTTGTATATGCTTCTGCTACGTCCTTCCGAAGTGCTGCATACTGCACACACCAAACTGCCATTTCTGCCACGAGCGTTCCAATTGCTGCACCCGCCGCTGCCATACGCGGAATCAAAACCGCATTCAAGGCTAAGTCCACAATCGCACCGGCCACTTCTGAGTAAAGCACAACCTTCTCTCGCCCCAGCGGTACCAGCATTTGGATTCCCATAATATTGGTCAATCCAATAAAAACAAGCGTCGGCATGATGATCTGCATTGGAAACACCGCCGGTGCGTAAGCATCTCCGGAGAGGAAGAAAACGCCTTCTTTCGCAAAAAGAATAAAATAAAGTGCCATCGAAGGGGCAATCAAAAACACAAATTCAATTGCTTTTTTTGTGATCCTCTTGAATTGCTCTATTTCGCCGTTTTCAATGTAATAGGATGCGCGCGGCAAGAGAACTGTGCCAAGCGATGTAACAACACCCAACAACACGTTTTTAATTTTAACCGCAGCATTGTAATAGCCAACATCGATATCCGTCTTCATAAAGCCGAGCATCACAGTGTCCAGATTCGTATAAATCGTTGTGGCACAAGACATTGCAAAGAAAATAAAAATCGGCTTAAGATGACGTTTGAAATGATACTCTCCAATAGGCCTGAACTTAATATACCGGTGCACATTGAGCAAATTACAAAGGTTTGAAGCTGAAGAAGCCAATATGGAAATTCCACCATAAATCACATAGTCGCTTTTCTGATGGATTAGTGCAAACATGGCAACCAACGCTACAAACTTGAACAAGATAGACGTCAATGTGATATAGGTATATTTTTCCAGAGCTTTATACAACCAGTCCATGCCAACCGCATTAAACAGAAGCGTCGTGCTCACGATCAAAAATAACGGACGTTCTGCACGAAGACGCGGTACAAATTCCAACGCTGCAAAGAATGCCACATAGGTAATAGCTGTCATCACAACGTTGATGAAGAAGATCTCATGTACTGTTCGTGTGAGTTCTTCAGCATCATCCCGAACTTTTGCGCAGGCACGGATGCCATATGTCGGGATGCCCAACTGCGCAAACAGCGCAAAATACGCGACGACCGAAGTTGCAAATGAAACCTTTCCCGTACCTTCTGGCAATAAGATGCGAGAAACGTATGGGAATGTGATCAGTGGGAAAATGAACGACGATACCGTAAGTACGGCATTCATAAGAAAATTAAGTTTTAGAGATTTTTGTTTCATTCTATCTCCATTTTATAGGCCATCATTGTTTTATTTTGTAAAAGCAATTAGCCAGTCTTTAATATACCTCTTAAGTCCATGATACTGCTCTATAAATATTATAAGGTTTATTCCAACCAAAGTATTTTTATCTCTAAGAAATTCTGTTCGCATTTCACACCACTTAAGATTTTTCTCAATAATCGCAGTTGCCTTCAGCGATGCGTCCTGTTTTTGTGCAAATATTCTCAGTTTTTCCAATTCCATCCTTTCCAAATTTCTCCAATCCAATTCACTTTGACGAGATACTGTGTGCACTTCGCGCTGCCACGCACTCGTGGAATGTTTTCTCCACAGAACCATTGATTCTTCTAAAAGATATGCGCGCCCCAATATCATCGCACTTCGCCAAAGCAATGCATCATGAGGGCAGGTTTCAATCCAGTATGGACTACATATATAAAAAAATTCTTTACGAATACAATAGGTACACCCCGGATAAGGAACCTCTAAAATGTTTTTAGAGAGCGGTATTTTTCTGACACACGATTTCCTTTCCTCTTTTTTACACGGGGTGGGGAGATATCTGTCGTTATCCGCATAAAACTCCGTATAAGAAGAAACTAACAGCCCAATTTGAGCGTCTTCCTCCATTACAGACTTCATCTTTTCAATTTTACTCAAGTTCCATATATCATCTTGATCCCAGGTGAAAATTATATCACCTGTGCACTTCCTAATCCCCTCCATAAAATTTTTACGCCATCCGATATTTTTTTCATTTTTACTGAGCTTCCAATTCTTTAACTGATTTTTGCTGATATATTGATCAATCAAATTTACTGTTTGATCTGTCGAACCATCATCAAAAATCAAGACCTCATCTGCTGGATATGTTTGATTTTTTAAAGAATCCAATTGGGGCAAAAGATATTTTTCGCCATTGTATGTTGATAACACTACAGATATTTTCATATTTTTCCTTTACAACGTTTAATTATATTTTCAGTCGCTTTTCTGATGGATTAGCGCAAACATGGCAACCAATGCCGCAAACTTGAACAAGATAGACGTCAATGTGATATAGGTATATTTTTCCAGAGCTTTATACAACCAGTCCATGCCAACCGCATTAAACAGAAGCGTCGTGCTCACGATCAAAAATAACGGACGTTCTGCACGAAGACGCGGTACAAACTCCAACGCTACAAAGAATGCCACATAAGAAAATTAAGTTTTAGAGATTTCTGTTTCATTATTAAAAGAAGAAATTTGTATTGCTTATATGCAGAATAGAAAGCATCTCAATCTTTATGTAACGCAGCTTTCTTTTTTACTATATAATTTCGAATATAGGTGCTCGGATCATATTCAATCAAAACCAAATCGAATATGATAACAAGTGGAACAAATTTAATAAACGGTGCATCAAATATTGTCTCGTAAAAACGATTAGAGAAAGTCGACATAATAAGATCATTGAATAGATAGGCATATAAAAACAACCTAAGATCCACAATATGTCGATTTACCTGTTTAATTGATTGATACTCTAATACATAATATGCTGCCATAATAGCTGTAAAAATCATTGTTCCGAAGTAACCGAAGTCATATAGGAGAGTATAGAACATCGTATATACGTTTCCAATTTCAATGCCATTATCGCTAAATGTAAAATAATTGATATCTGGAATGTCCACAGCAAAATGAAAAATTTTGGCTGCATATCGATAAAGCCCACAAAATGTATGTGCACCAAGAAGTTCGCCAGAAGTAGCTCCATGAAAGAATCCAACAGATCCATTTCGTAAAAAAGTATTAAGGTTCACAAGCGGAGCACCAACATATGTAAATAGATAGCCAACATAATCCATTTCGTCTCTTCCACGACCCATAAGGAATAAAAGTGCAATCATTACCCCACAAAGTAAAATAGCCGCTCCTACAAGTTTTACAAAAATTTTGAGGTTAAATCTTTGAAGTTTCCGATCACGTGCTAAAAACATCAAATACAAAAAGACTGAAAAAGTTATAACTCGCAAAAGTGGAGACCGGCTTCCATTCATTAAAATCCGAACCACCATAAGCACAAAAACAATCAGATAGGAAATTGAAATTCTTTTTTCAAAGTAGATTTTTTTTGTTGCAAGATATAAAACCAAGTATTCCATTGCACCACAAATTGGATTTGTAACGCGATAGATCATTGGAATCGGTATATTAAGTTCTGAAAAGAGCTCTGTCCAAAATTTCGTCATTGTATCATACAGTTGAATTTTTTCTCCGATGCCTCCACAATGAACCCCAGAAACGGCTTCATACGCCACAGCAATATCCGTGATATATTTAATAAAATACACAATCGATAAAATCTGGAGAAAAATAAGCCCCCACACATATAACGGAAACATCTCTGCGCTCTTTAAGCCAGTGTGAATCACCACTTGATCCTTTGTTTCATGAACCGCCACATGATTTAAAAGGGTAAAAATCGAACAAGCAGCAACAATCACAGCGATTGTAATCGGTTCCATTTTAATCGCAAATTTTTTTTGAGCAACAAGGCACATTCCTTCATAGGCCAAAAAGGCTGCGCAAAAAACAACCGATGGGTTTATCCATTCTCCTTGACTCGACCAAATATTGTAAATCAGGAAAATAAGTGTTATTCCACATAGCAGATACAGCATCAATCCTCCTCCATTTTCTTTAGAGTTTCTTTTAGAGCCTCACCCAAATATACTCCCTTTATCAAATCTTTTGCAACTTTTTCCACATTTTGGGCAATAGAATGATACTCTGCCACTGTCAACTCTGCCATTTTCTTCGGCAAATCAAACAAAGAATCCACAACAATTCCCACTCTGTGCTGCTGTACAAAATCAGCCTCTGCCGCACCCGACCAGATAACAACCGGAAGGCCAGAAGACAAATATAGCGAAAGCTTATGTGGATTGTTATATCTCAGATACTGTCCCGCATCGCCGTGACACCCATCAATGCTGGTTCCATCCCACACCAAGCCAAACCCACTTGTCAATTTACTGGGTATTTCATCCGGTGGAAAACTACCTCCATAATGGATATGCGCAGCCTCTTTCATTGCAGGGTCAAAATTAGGCCCATAAAGTTGAACCTCCACCCCTTTCAATTCTGAAAGTTCCTTAATATAGGCGCATTTTTTTGTATCAAGATTTCCTGCCACTGTAATTTTCTTTTCAAAAGTCGGCGTTGTTGCAGGCTCATTGTCCTGTAAATAATCAAAGATTTCCAATACAACGATCTTTTCTTCTGGCACACCGCGTTGTTTAAAAAATTCTGCCATCCGATCATTATGTACGATCAAAACATCCACTATTTCAAGCATCGTTTCAAACTCATGCTTGTAATAATCGTTGTACCGAAACTTCCTCAATTCTTCTACATCATGAACCAGCGAAATAAATTTCACCTTTTTTATATCTTTAAGTTTTCTCAGAATTTTTTCGCGCGTTAGTTGTTTATAATGGAATGGATTTTGCAGTAATACACTCGACTCAGGCTCAATTGCATGATAAACCATATTCCAATCATTCCAATAACCGATTTGACGCTCTGCCTTTGCCAGTGCTCCATCTCTTGTTGTACGCATTTTTACAAAAACTGATTTAAAACCACTTTCTTCCGCAATGGTTGTCGCATCTTGTACCGCCTTTGTTCCGGCATCATTATTTTTTCCTGCAACCTCTACAATCTGATATGTTTTCATTTTGTCACTCCACTAATAGCCGTTCTAGTCGATTTTCTTCATGAGTGATTTCGTATCCCGCCGCAACAAAATTATTCTTAATTTGTACCGGTTCTTCTCTCTTTATAAGCTCCATCATTGAAAGTATCCGTCTGCTCCATTCTTCTGCTCCATCCTTCAAATCATAAAGCATAAAATTTTTATTGATAACTACTTCCGATGGAATTGCTCCTTTCGATGCAAGTACCGGGACTCCGTTTGCCTGCGCCTCCATTGCAACCACCGACAATCCCTCAAACAGCGATGGAAACAAAAACAAATCAAAGGCACTTAACCATTCACTGGGATTTGATTGCAGCCCTGCCATATAGACCTTGTCCCCAATACACAATTTTGAAATTTTATCTTTCAGCATCCCTTCATCCTCACCTTGTCCCACCAGAACAAGTCGCGCCTCTTGTTTACTTTGGAGAAGTTCCGCAAATACATCCAATATAAAAGATTGGTTCTTTTGGAAATGCAGTCGACCAATATTCCCAAGAATATAACAATCCTCCCATCTAAGCTGTGAGCGAATTTTCTGCCGCGCTGCTGGATCAAATTTCATTTTGTCCACATCAATGGCATTATGAATAAAAACGCATTTTTCTAATATGGGCTCATCATAAAACCACTTTGCAGCATCTTCTGAACAAGCCCAAAAATCCGTAGCATAGGCATCAATATGTTTTTTGTTATACTGATGCAGATATCCGCGCAATTTTCCATCCATATTCTGTGAGTTATGACTATGGATAATTCTTTTCTTGATCCCGTATTTTTTTGCTATTTTAAGATAGTCTATATTTGCCAAACTGCACACATTGACCCAAATTGCAGCATACTCCTTGGCATGTTCCTTGAAAAAAATCTCCAGTTTTCTTTTATATCCAAAATAATCCTTGCTGCGCGCAGGAAAGTGAATGGTCTTTCCTCCAAGTTTCAGAATCTCATCTTCATATGCAATTTTTTCATAGGAATTACACAAAAAATCAAACTGAATCTTAGTGCGGTCGATGTTACGATAATAATTCATAATAACACTTTCCACACCGCCGGGATTTTCGGTCATACCAAAGACTAAAATTTTATTCATAATCTCCAACCTGTTCTGCTTTCTTTTGTCCTGCTCGGATATCATAAATCAGTGCGGCAGAAAAATACATTTTGCTTCTCAAAAAGGTTCCTAGAATGCTGTTTACTTTCGAGCACTTCTGGCTTTTTGTTTTTTGTATGGCTTGTTGAAAAATCGGTATTTCGGAAGCAGTTTTCATGTCCAGTTTCTTTTGCGTAAACGACTTTGCATTGCTTTTACTAAATACTTCGTTGACCATTGCTACATGAAAATGAGCTAACACATACTGCCAATACGCATTATTTACCTTTATGGATTCATTGGACAATCTTTCCTGCGTGATCTTCATGGCTTTCGCATAGTCCGCAACCTTTTGACCATCGTATGCTCGCATTGTTGAAACATTATCAACCCTATAATTATAAACGCACTCCGGACAAAGTACGATACTATTACAATATTTCAGATATTGTAATGTGAAATCGCTATCCTCCGCGAGACGCAATTTGGTATCAAAGCATATTTTGTTTTCTATAACGATTTCTCTTTTAAAAAGCTTTGACCATACTTGCAAGTATTTTGTCGGCTCGCTTAACATCTGTATCCAAAGTTGTTCTATAGAACTTCCCGAGCAAAACAGTTCTTTTTCTGAAACCAATTTAGCTTTATCTGCTGCTTTGTGTCCGAAAAGGAAAAAATCTGCGTTTCCTTTATCAATAGCTCCCTTCAATGCGGCTGCCGAACCCGGTAGCAATGTATCATCTGCATCAACAAACATTACCCAATGGCCTTCTGCATGCTCGATTCCACAGTTTCTGGCATTGGAAACGCCCTTTTCCGAGTGAAAAACTCTCACATTTGCACAAATGAGCTTTTGAACAATCTGATTGGTATTATCAGAGGAACCATTTTCAATAATTAGAATTTCATAAGATATTCTATTATCAAATTCACTTTGGATGCTAGAAACTGCGCGTTCTAAGGTCCTTTCCGCATTGTATGCCGGAATAATGATTGAGAATAGAGGTTCCGTCATTTAAAAGCTCCCCTCGTACTTCTTATGAAACAGCTTCGCCTCCATAAATGCCGTTCCTTTTTTAGCCCAGTTGATTTTTTCAACATGGAAATACGGCAATTCTTTCACTTGCGATTTGTTGAGCTTTCCACTTTTAATCTGCTCATCCAGCCAAACATTGAAAATAATTTCGCTCACCCGGCCATAAAATCTTCCCTGAAAGGCTGATAGTTCTGGTGTCCCCATCCGCTTTTCGAGTTCGAACAAAATATCAAATAACCAGCTGCAGTAAGCATCCAAACTTTTCTTACTCATTATCATCATATTAAACATATATCCGTACGTATGATGAATCACCTCATCATAGCTTTCTAAATAATCCGGATATTTTTCCGCAATGATGCTTCTGGTAAGATCCAGCTGTTCAGCATAATGCGTATGTGCATAATGTGAATAGAGTGTTTCAATATAGTATTGTCTTTTTTGTGGAACAAACACTTGATATTTTTCAAGCATCGGTTCAAGTTGTTTATACGTCAATACGCCTTTTTCCCAATCCTTGAGTTTTATTCCGAAATGGCGTCGATAATGTACCAGTCCAATATAGTCTGTATCCAGATTTTTCCATGCCCAATATAAACCTGTCAGCTCGCAAAAACTCGCATTTTTTTCGGAGATATTATCGCCTGTGTTATCCTTCTGATAGCCAATGTCCAATGGATTTCCGCAAGCATCCGCTTTTCCTTCCGCTCCAACATGAAGCGGCAGATACATCGTATCTTTGGGCATTTTATACTGTTTATGTGTTGCAATTATAATTTTTGCTGTTTTTGTATTCATATTATCCTCTTGGTCAGACAATCCTTCGTAATCCTCTTCTCGCTCATTAGCTTGTTTTCTGTTTCACTCGGCATGAAATATGTAACAAGCTCTCATTCGCCATGCCCCAGCAAGCACACTTTGAATGTCTTAAAAATGATTTTCCAGTCCACCCAGAAGCTACGCTCCTTCACATACTTTACATCCAGGTCCATCCACTCTTCAAAAGACAAATCATTCCGGTGCGGGGCGATCTGCCAGTAGCAGCTCAGGCCGGGGGTCACATACAGGCGTTGCTTTTCGTAGTCGCCGTACTGCTCCACCTCGCGGGGAAGTGCAGGACGGGGGCCAACGATGCTCATATCGCCCTTCAGGATGTTCCACAGCTGCGGCAACTCGTCGATGCTGGTCTTGCGGATAAACTTGCCCACACGAGTAATGCGGGGGTCGTCCTTGATCTTGAACACAGGGCCATCCATCTCGTTCTGCTCCAGCAGATCGTCCAGTTTTGCCTCTGCGTTGGGGCACATGGAGCGAAACTTATAGAACTTGAAGGGCTTTCCATCACGTCCAATGCGCTCCTGCGAGAAGATCGGGCCAGCCGATGGGTCATCCACCACGATTGCAACGGCCGTAGCCAGCATGACCGGCGACAGCACTACCAGCGCCACCGACGACAGAACAACATCCTGCGTCCGACGCCCGATCCAATACAGGTGATGTTTGCGCAGATTTTCTTTTCGGTCGATTTCAACTTTCTTCTCAATTCCAGTCGTATTCGTAGCCATCTTTTCCTCACATAAATTCGCGTTTGTTTATAAAATGAATTTCTTGTTTCAATCCGCTTTTGCCGCAACTAATTTCTTCCGGATACCTCGGTACCCGCAGGTCGTCTACCCGTGCCTGATACTTTGCGCGGGCTATCTGGTACTAACTAATAAACGGTGGTCAAATAGACAAAATGCCACCCTGTCCCCCTTCCGCAATAAAGTGGGTTCCCTCACATTGAAAATGGAGAATAGCGATTTATCAACATCCTTATTTGAGTTCTCATATTATTTTATCATGTTGATATCTGGAAATCAACAGAAACCAATACAGATCCATACAATTGTATGAACGAAGCTTCTGAAAATCGGACCCAATTAAGCTCAAAATGATTTCATGCTATACTTACTTCCAAGAAACCCATTCCAACGAAAGGGGGTATGATAATATGGATGATAAAGAATCTGAAGAAATGATGAGAGAAATTGGTGGGCAAATCATGTTTCAGCTCAGTTACGCAAAAAGCCCAGAACCATTCGAATCAACGAACAATTCTGAGCTTTCTCATGCCACCGGCGGGGCTTGAACCCGCACTCTGTCGCCAGAAAGGGATTTTAAGTCCCTCGTGTCTGCCAATTTCACCACAGTGGCTTCTAAATGAACTGCCGCTGCAAGAGCTGCAAACGGCAATTCATATCATACAATAGAAATCCCGATTTGTCAAGTTATACCTTGCCGCCATGCAGTTCGGCATACATGCGGGAGCGGCACTCGGCGACGGCGGGGGTCATGTTGACGTAGTGCTTGTGGGGGCACTCCAGGCGCAGCTCGCTCTCCCAGGTCTCATCGGTCAGCTGGCGGGCGATGTAGGCCTTTTTCTCTGCGATGGAGGGCAGCTCCATGGCCAGCTCGCCATGGAGGATGTGCGGCACCAGCAGCTTTTTCACCTTGGTGGGGGTGATGGTCACGGTGCGCTCAATGGCGTCAGAATCCAGATTGACCATCGTGACAGGCTTGCCTGCCTCGATCTTCTCGCCATCCATGGCGATCAGGTCGCACTGTGCCTGGCCGTTTTCATCGTAAAGACGCCACGGCATCTTTTTGCCAGGGATGATGGCCTTGCTGGCAGAATCCGAACACTTCATCTTGGGCTGATAGGTTCCATCCGGGCGCTTCACGGCCACCAGCTTGTACACGCCGCCGAAGACGGGGTCGGAAGCGGAGGTGATGAGGTTCTCGCCGACACCATAGGAATCGAAGTGGGCATGCTCATACAGCTCCATGTTGGCGATCTTCTTTTCGTCCAGACCGTTGGACGCCACCAGCTTGATGTAAGGCTTCCCTGCTGCGTCCAGCGCCTTGCGCAGACGCTTGGAGCCGCGGGCCAGGTCACCGGAGTCGATGCGGGCAC
>OIZF01000627.1_pt1 | contig 23723 bp, 22 predicted proteins | sample 1588471 | NCBI WGS metagenome assembly OIZF01 (sample SAMN03283279) | human gut metagenome | biome: human-associated habitat; material: feces | host: Homo sapiens | place: Peru | collected 2012
GAAGAGAGTCCACATTTCTATGCCTCGACGCAACGCGTCGACACTAACCACCAAAAACTTATACCTCCCATTATAGACGTAAAAACGCCGAGAGACAAAAATCTCCCGACGTTTTCCTGTTATCGATATTATATTTTTATTGTGTAACCGTGATTACTCCAAGCCTTCAGTCAAAGCCTCAGGGAAGTTCTCGCGGACGATTTGTGCTTCGTGTGCTGACAACATTGGGAAGTCAGGATCTGCACCCAAATCAGTGTGGTACATACGATCACGAGGTGACTCTTCACCTTCTGCGTGAGCAACCGCAATCTTGTAACCATCAAAGTCAGTTGCATCACCAGCTTCATCAGCTGATGCCACGTGCAATTGAGAAACAAGCAGCAAGACGCGCACATCTTGTCCCAATGAATCCAACCATGCCTTTTGGTCGTCAGTCAAGAACAACGTTACCGCTGCTTCAGCTGGCTTACCAATCAATTTGGCATCACGGGCAACTTCAAGCGCCTTGTTTACGGCATCACGCAACGTCATGAATTGTGACCACTTAGCCATCAATTCGTCAGCGTTAGCAATGTCTTCAACAACTGGCATCTCAGTCAAGTAAGCAAAGTCGCCTTCTTCGTGCTCAAGGTACTCGAAGATTTCTTCAGCCGTGTGTGGCAAGATTGGCAACAACAACTTGTCCAAGTCTACCAAGACCTTGTACAAGACCGTTTGCAATGACAAACGAGCGTGACCCTTAGGTGCTTCAACATACAAGATGTCCTTAGCAAAGTCCAAGTAGAACGCTGACAAGTCAACGTTAATAAAGTTGATAACCAACTTGTTTACTGCTTGGAAGTCGTATACATCGTAGGCAGCCTTGATGTCAGCAACCAACTTGTTAAAGCGGGCATAGAAGTATTGATCAGCTGCGACCAAATCATCAAAGGCAACAGTGTCAGCCTTTGGATCAAAGTCTGACGTGTTAGCCAACAAGAAACGCATCGTGTTACGGATCTTACGGTATGTCTCAGAAGTTTGTGACAACAAGTCCATTGATACACGAACATCGGCTGATGAATCAACTGACGTTACCCACAAACGGATAATTTCAGCACCCATCTCCTTCACCACTTCGTTAGGTGAAATGATGTTACCCAATGACTTAGACATCTTCTCACCGTTTCCATCCAAGACGAATCCTTGTGACAAGACTGACTTGTAAGGGGCCTTACCAGTTACGGCAACACCAGTGATCAATGATGAGTTGAACCAACCACGGTATTGGTCAGAACCTTCCAAAACCAAGTCTTCTGGGAAGCTTAGGTTTGGACGAGTGGCCATAACACCTTGGTGTGAAGTTCCTGAATCGAACCAAACGTCCATGATGTCCGTTTCCTTGGTAAATTCGCCATTTGGTGAGTGCTCGTTTGAGTAACCTTCTGGCAACAAGTCCTTGGCCTCGCGTTCGAACCAAACGTTTGATCCGTGCTCGGCTACCAAGTCAGCGATGTGGTCGATGATTTCAGGGTCGACAATTGCCGTACCATCTTCAGCATAGAAGATTGGCAATGGCACACCCCAAACACGTTGACGTGAGATAACCCAGTCGCCACGATCGCGGATCATGTTGTACAAACGCTTCTTACCCCATTCTGGTTGGAACGTTACATCGTCCAATGCATCCAAAATGTCTTGACGGAAGCTATCGATTGAAGCGAACCATTGTGGCACAGCACGGAAGATAACTGGCTTCTTAGTACGCCAGTCAAATGGGTAGCTGTGTACAACAGGCTCGTGCAAGATCAACGCGTCAGCTTCTTCAAGCTTTTGCAAAGCAACCTTGTCAGCATCTTGGTAGAAGACACCTTCAAAGTCAGGACCAGCTTCAGCCGTCATCTTACCTTGGTCATCAACGTTCATGATAACTGGCATGTTGTAACGTTGACCAGTAGCAAAGTCATCTTCACCAAATCCTGGCGCCGTGTGAACCGCACCAGTACCGGCATCAGCCGTAACGTAGTCAGCGTTAACAACCAAAATCTCGCGGTCCATGAATGGGTGCTCAGTCGTCACCATTTCAAGTTCCTTACCAGTGAATGTTGCAACAACTTCGTACTCGTCCCAGCCGAACTTAGGTGCAACGGCACCCAACAAAGCCGAAGCAACGATGTACTTCTTGTCTGAACCCTTTGGTTGGATTTGTGAGTATTCGAAATCAGCGTTCAAAGCCAAAGCTTGTGAAGCTGGTACCGTCCAAGGCGTCGTCGTCCAGGCGATGAAGTACGTGTCGTTATCCAACAAGCCCTTACCGTCCTTAACGCGCTCTGAGAAGAACGCCGTGTCTGACTCAATGTCGTGGTATTCAATTTCAGCCATTGCCAAAGCAGACTCTGATGACCATGACCAGAAGACAGGCTTCTTACCACGGTAGATCAAGTTCTTCTTGGCCATCTCACCGAAGACGCGCAATTGTGCAGCTTCGAATTCAGGCAACAACGTCAAGTATGGGTTATCCCAGTCAGCTGAAATTCCCAAACGCTTGAAGTCGGCCATTTGCGTCTTAACTTGCTTACGTGCAAATTCTTCGGCCATCTTACGCCAGATAACTGGTCCAACCGCCTTACGATCCTTACCAGCCTTCGTCAATTGTTGTTCAATTGGCAAACCGTGCGTATCCCAACCAGGGACAAATGGTGCGTAGAAACCATTCATTGACTTGTAACGAACGATGATATCCTTAGAAATCTTGTTCATTGCGTGTCCGATGTGAATGTTTCCGTTAGCATATGGAGGGCCATCGTGAAGCATAAATGATGGCTTACCTTCGTTCATCTTTTGACGTTGCTCATAGACCTTGTTCTCGAACCAGATGTTTTCACGTTGTAGCTCAGTTTGTGGTAGGTTACCACGCATTGGGAACTTCGTCTTTCCTAGGTTCAAGGTTTGCTTCATCTTCATAAAAGCGCAATCCTTTCTGTTCAATCCAAGTGCTACCGCGTTGACATGCGGCTTACCCTGAAACTAAAAAATCCCGCATCGGCCAAAATAGCCAATGCGGGACGTCATGTCAACGTGGTACCACCCGAATTCACGGCAAAAAGCCGCCTCTTCTGTGTATTTAAAAAATCATTCTTGCTGATAAACAAGCTGCGTAACCATCCTAGGCTCTCACCGGGTAAATCCTAGGTCGCTGTTTGGAATACATCTTGCCGTTTGGTCAAGAAACCATGATTACATGATAACGAAAAATTAGTCCTTATTCAAGAAGTTCTCTTCGTTTTCGTTTGATTCAGGGAAGATAACAACCGTTTCTACCTCTGAACTAGCTTGTGATGCAGATGAATCTGGCAAAACTGGTGCAGCTGATTGTGGTTGTTGGAATGCGGCAGGTTGTTGGAATGCAGCCCAGTCATCAGTCTTAACCAAGTCCAATTGTGCGTTCAACATGCCTTCAATCTTAGCCTTGAATGCGCCCATTTCCTTGTTCAAAGCATCGTGCTCAGCAACCAATGCTTCGTTCTTTGATTGAGATTCAGTCAACAATGAATTTGCCTTAGCGTTGGCTTCCATAACAATCTTTTGTGCTTCAGCTTGTGCTTGTTGCAACGTTGCTTCGGCTTCAGCTTCAGTTTGCTTCTTCAAACGGTCAGCTGCTTCTTGGGCAATCAAGATTGATGAGTTAACAGATTGCTTCATCTCTTCAACTTGCTTAGCGTTTGCATCAGCTTCAGCCAATTGCGTCTTCAAAGTTTGGTTTTCTTGTAGCAAGCCATCGTAATCAGTTACGATTTGGTCCAAGAAGGCCGTTACTTCAGCCTTGTCGTACCACTTGTTGCTCTTTGTGTTAAATTCCTTAGCGTGAATCTCTTGTGGGGTCAATGCCATGATCGTTCTCCAATCTATTTCTTAATGACGGCCAATGTGACGCGCCATTTATCTTTTTTTGTTATACCATTTTCAGCTAGCAATTTCATGCGACCGAATCGACGCACCGAAATCAAATCATTAACCGCCAGCATAAAATCTGGTCGGTCAATCTCAGTCCAGTTCACCCGGACCATACCACGCTCAACTAATTCTTTAGCATGCGTTCTAGATACATTATACCCATTAGCCACTATAGTATCTAGTCGAAGGGACGAGACAGTTGTATTGATATCATCCCACTCCTCTTGGGGGGTCACGATATCAGCTAGCATCATTGGTTCAAAACGAACCTTTGTTTTACCGACGTGATCCAATGATGACGTGATAAATCGCGCCATCTGTTCCGTTGCAACAATTTGCCAATCACCCTCTTCGCTACTAATAATGTCCCCGAAACTATCTCGAGATAACCCATTATTAATTAGTGTACCAAGTACCGTACTGTGATGTAGTTCAGCAAACTTGGTTGGGTAGTTGATACGGATTGCAGCAATTTCAAAATCGTCCTGTTGTACATCGTAATAATCCGGTGCAATCAAGGACCGTGCACTTTCGGCGTCAGTGTAGCCACCGGAATGAGCAATCTTTAACTCATCATGTTGGTTGACCAACGTCTCCAAAATATATCTCTGCCGCGGGTTCAAAAAATTCGTCAGTACTGGACGATACTCATCCAATGCCTGACGAATTAAGCCTTGCGCTACATCAATAAATGCAGCTTCGCTCGGGCGGAAATGTTGTGATACATTATCTGCCATAAATTTATTTCTCTAGAATGCTTGTGCAATTGCGCGTAGGCCGACTTGAGCAGCTTGCAACAGTAGCAAACCAATCAACGGCGTAAAATCGATAATTCCCGTGCGAGGCATCACACGACGAATTGGATCAACCACGATTCCAGCAATACGACCCAGCAATTGTCCCAAGGCTGATTGTTGTGCCCCGGGCAACCATGACATCAGCACCCAAATCAAGATTACGAACTCCATGGCACGCAAGACCAACATCAATAACGATAAAATGAGTGTTAACATTTGGTCACCTATTAATTAAATTGTTGTCCCAAATTTTGAGAAATCGTTCCTGAAATCTCAAAATTGTGAGGCGTTGCAAGGAAGATACGCTCACCGACACGTTCAATGATACCGTCAACCGCAAATGCTGTACCACCTAGATAGTCAAGCACACGCTTTCCCGTGTTTTCATCAATTGAACCTAGATTTACGATAACCGCTTCGCCAGCCAACAATTGCGTTGCGATTGTTTGGGCATCAGCGTAAGTACGTGGCTCGTACAACGCAATCTTTGATGTCTCGCCTGGACGTGATCCATCCATTGGCAAAACGTTAGGACGGCGTGTTGCCGTTGGACGCGTTGCATTCGCATTAGCAGGCTTAGCCTTTGACGTTGCTTGTTGTGCGGGTTCTTGCACGTATTGTTCTTCCGGTGCCTCTTCTTCTTCATAGTAATAATCACTATCTGATCCCATGAAAAAGTTTCTAAAAGTCTCAAAAGCCATCGGTTGTCTCCTTACTTTTCGCCGCGCTTCATCCAGTTAAAGTAAGCTGGACGCTCAATTTCTTCGTCAGCAGCCGTGTTTTCTGATGAAAGAGGTTGAACAGGCTCAACTGGTGCAGCTTGTTGTGCTGGCGTTGCTTGTTGTGCTGGCTCAGCCGTCACGTTCCAATCTGCGAAAGGATCCGTGTTTACTGGTTGTTGTGGTTGCACTGGTGCAGTTTGTTGTTGCACAGGTGCTACCGGCTCAGCAACTGCTTCAAATGGGCTAGCCGTGTTAGCTGCGCCAAGGTTGATTTCTGGACGTGGCGTTGCTGGACGGTCGATACCAGTTGCAATAACAGTTACAACCAACTCGCCTTCCATTTCCATATCAATCGTTGTACCGAAGATGATGTCAATATCAGTACCAGCAGCTTGTGCAATTGTCTCTGAAGCTTCTTGTGCTTCAAACAATGACATATCAGCGCCACCCTTAACTGAAAGCAATACGTTCGTAGCGCCTTCAATCTTAGCTTCCAACAATGGTGAGGCAATAGCCTTACGCGTTGCTTCAGCGGCACGGTTCTCACCAGAAGCTGAACCAATACCCATCAAAGCTGTTCCTTGACCAGCCATGGCTGTCTTAACATCAGCGAAGTCCAAGTTGATGATACCAGGCTTAGTAATCAAGTCTGAGATACCTGAGACACCTTGCAACAAGACATCGTCAACCATCTTGAAGGCTTCCATGATTGGGGCCTTCTTATCAACAATTTGTAGCAAGTTGTTGTTAGCGATAACGATCAACGTATCAACGTTTTCCTTCAACTTAGCCAAACCTTCAGCTGCTGACTTGCCACGCTTTGGACCCTCAAATGAGAATGGACGCGTTACGACACCAATCGTCAAAGCACCTGAATCCTTGGCAATCTTAGCGATAACTGGTGCGGCACCAGTACCGGTACCACCACCCATTCCAGCAGTGACGAAGACCATGTCTGCCCCGGCCAAAGCATCTGCAATTTCTTGCTCGCTTTCCTTAGCAGCAGCTTCTCCAACTTCTGGACGAGCTCCAGCACCCAAACCACGAGTGGCCTTAGCACCGATTTGAATCTTGTTTTCTGCAGCTGAACGCTCCAATGCTTGGGCATCAGTGTTGGCTACAATAAACTCAACACCTTCAACACCGTCATTCACCATTTGGTTAACGGCGTTTCCACCACCACCACCGACACCAATTACTTTAATCGTTGCGCCGTACTCTTGGTTCATATCCATTTGGAAATCCATAACGAGCTCCTTTTTTCTCACTTATCTTTTCTTTTTTGTTTAGTCGAAGAATTCCTTGAAGAAGTTAAGGAATGCCCCCTTCTTCTTATGCTTGTCTTCATCATCGTAATTGACATCGTCCGTGTCATTAACTGATGGTTCAACAACCGCTTGACTTTCAGGTCGAGCAGGTCGGCGATTCGTCGCTGGCTTTTGCACCGGTGCCGCCACCGCAATCGTTGGTTGACCAACAACCGTCAATGGCAATCCGTACAAGGCTTCTTTAACAATCAATTGAATTGGTGATTGTTGGGCAGCGTAATGAACCAGTGCCCACGCCCCAGAGAAGCCAGGGTGTCGCAAGCCGATATCCGTTGGTGAAAACGACTTAACTTGGACATTGTAAACACTGCGAATGGCTTCGATCATACCTCGAAGCGCTACACCACCCCCGACGACAACAATGCCGCCTGGCAAGTCAAATGCACCGACAAGTTGTAGCTTCTCACCAAGCTTGTCCAAAATCTGCATCAAGCGTGCTTCGATAATTTGTGCCAGCAAAACCTCAGAGATTTGCTCAGCGTTTTCTGAGCTAATCTTCTTAATAACTAACTTATTATCTTCGCGAGCCATGCTTGAAAGCGCTAATCCTGAATCAAGCTTCAACATATCAGCATCATGCAAGCCAACTTCCAACACTGCGCTAATATCACGAGAGATATTGTCACTACCTGCTGGGAATGTTGACAAGAACTTCAACTGATGATCGTGCACAACCGTTGCCGTCGTGTGTCCGGCACCCATATCCAAAATAATCGTACCGAATTCTTGTTGTCCGTCGTCCAAAATCGTCTTGCTATAAGCAAGCGGTGTCAAAACAAAGTCACGTAGTTGCAACCCAGCTTTTGCAATCGCCATACGCAAGTTCCCCATCACATTGCGAGGAGCTGTATATGCGACCGCCTTCATTTCTAGACGCATCCCCACCATATCGTTTGGATCTTGAATACCATCAAAATCATCCACAATAAATTCCGTAGGTAACAGTTCGATAATTTCACGATCACTTGGAACGTTAACTTTTGTCGCTTCCTTAACGGCTGCCGCAACGTCCTCATATGAAATATGCTGACTATCCTTAACGGTTACCGTCCCGCTGACATTTTGAATTTGAATGTTGCTTGCTGGCAAACTAGCCACTACCTCAGTAACTGGCGTGCTTGTTTGCTCATTAATTTGTGCAACCGCTTGTCGAATATCATTGGCTGTTGCTTCAATATCCACAACAACACCGCGCTTAACGCCGTGGGCAATCGAACGACCAACCGCCACAATGTTAGCTTGCTGGTCTCGAACATCCGCCGCTAGCACTTTTATCGTGTTCGTCCCGACATCGAGACCAACTATTAACCCGTGGTTGGCCATTTGAGTACCTCCTTAACTGCCAATCAGATGATGTTTAATAAATAAACAATTCTTTAAGATAATACCATACTTTATAAGGTTTCTTCCATACCTCATGCGGGATTATCCTGTTTTTGTCTTTAAAAATGATAACGAAATTCTTATTATCCGTATGGAGTAAAATATGCACCAACTTGTAAATCAGCAATTCCCTTTTTGTCATCCAAAGTTGCTGCCATTGCTGGGTAGTACTTCAGCTTGCTAGCCAACTCATCAGCACTGATCAACACTTCATTACCATCATTCATAAATAACTCAAGTCGTTGTTTGTTTTGATCCGTTGGTGACCACACAATTTCTGACACTGAACGTCGCAATGCCAGTGGTAACTTACCAAACTGAGCTAAAACAGGCTTTAAATCTGAGTCGGATTTGAAGTTGTCGTAAAGTGGCAACCCACCAATTGGTTGGTTCACTTCACCATCTTTCAACATCTTACCATTCGCCAAAATCGGATAATAATGATCATTCGATTTCACGTAGCCGACTTTAACAATCTCATTCACCTTAACTTCGATTGTATTGTCAGCTCTAAGTTCAAATTTAAGTCCCGCAATTTGTGGATTGCGTTCTTCAGCTGTGTGACTGAAATAATCAGCCTGGTGCATCGTCGTTAGCAACGGTTGCCCCACTTTTAGCTGGGCTGCATCTAAGACCGTATCAGCACTAAGGCTTTCTGAACCAACTACCTTATAATGCATGACCTGACTAAGCGGTGACATGAGGTAGATTAGAATTCCTGCCAGGACCGTTAGCCCAAGTGCTGAAAGAATTGCCGCCCGTTCATACGGGAACAGCAGTGGTTCAGCATTTACGGGTTCTGGTTCTTGTTCTGGTTCTACTTCAATCTCTTCTTCGTCACTTGTTTCCGGTTCTTCAGCAAACGTTTCACGCAACCGACGCGTTAGTTTTAATTCACGACGAGCCTTTTTTTCTTTCGACTGGTGCGTTGGCAATGATGACCAGTCATCTTCCGACAACAATGCATCTAAGTGTGCCTGAATATCACTAGATTTTGTTCCTTTCGGCTTTGATTCATTTTCTTTGGCCATCATATGCCTCCTTTCCAATCGTTACTTATCTTATTTAATAACTGTTTTAATCAACTTGATGAATTGGTCTGCCGCATCAGGCACACCCAATTCCTTGGCTGCCTTAGCCATAGCCGCACGTTGATCATCGTGCGTCATCAAGTGATCGATTGTGCCGAACAACGTTGTGCCTGAAAGTGATTCTTCAGTAATCATTTCCGCTGCTCCAGCTTCAACCAAGCTACGTGCATTTTTCGTTTGGTGATCGTTCGTCACATATGGACTTGGAATCAAAACCATTGGCTTACCCAATGCCGTTTGTTCGGCCAAACTTGTCGCTCCGGCACGACCAACAACCAAATCAACAACTGGCATCAATTGTGGCATGTTGCCGATGTAAGGTACCACAGCAACGTTCTCAGCTGGTACGACCCCACCAGCACGCAAATCTGCTTGCACGTCATCATAACGCTTGCCACCCGTAACGAAGATGACTTGGTATGGGCGGTTAGCAAACTTTGACATGCCGGCAACCATAGCCTTGTTCAACTTCAAGGCCCCTTGTGAACCACCGAAAATCAAAACCGTTGGCTTATCTGCTGACAAGTGCAATGTGTCCCAGTCAAATGAACCTTCGCCATTAACAACTTCTTGGGCACGTGGGTTCCCAACAACCGTTGCCAAGCCCTCCTTGAAGGCTGGTAGGGCTGCTGGAAAAGCAACCCCGACCTTTGTCACATGACGTGCCAAGAACTTATTTGTCACGCCGACAACAGAATTTTGTTCGTGAATAACCGTTGGAATCTTAAGTTGTTGTGCAGCATATAGAACTGGACCAGAAACGTATCCACCGGTTCCAACGACAACATCCGGCTTAAAGTCTTCCAACATCTTCTTGGCCTTGCGAGTAGCCGTCAAGAAAAGATAGACCGTCTTCACGTTATCAAGTGACAATGAGCGACTAAATCCTTGCACTGCCAAAGCCTTAAAGTCGAACCCGGCTTCTGGCACGATTGACTTTTCCAAGCCACGTTCACCACCGATGTACAGTACCTCGGTCTCAGGTTCCAATTGCTTCAATTGCTTAACCGTAGCTAGCGCTGGGTAAATGTGTCCCCCAGTTCCACCACCTGAAACAACAATACGCATATCTATCTCCTCTACTTTCCTTCGCTGTGTGCCTTAACAGCTGCAACGAACAAATCACCACGTGTTTCAAAATTAGGGAATTGATCCCATGAGGCTGCGGCTGGTGATAGCAAAATAATGTCACCTGGCTCACTTAATTCAAAAGCTGGTTCAACCGCATGTGGCGCATCCTCAGCATGAACAACTTCAATACCAAGTGCCTCACCAACTGCAGCCACCTTATCTGCTGTTTGTCCAAAGACAACCAAAGCCTTAACGTGTGGCTTCATCGCTGCAAGCAAACGCATTTGGTCATCTCCACGATCTAAGCCACCAGCTAACAACACAACCGGTGCCTTAAATCCTGATAATGCCATTTCAGTTGCTTCGATATCAGTAGCCTTTGAATCGTTATAAACTTGGCGTCCTTCAAACGTGCCAACATATTGCAAACGGTGTTCAACTCCACCGAATTGACGCAATGTCATCGCAATTTGATTGTTTGGCACATTCATCAACTTACCAACAGCAATTGCAACCAATGCGTTTTCGACGTTGTGATCGCCTGGTACGCCGAGTTGGTTAGCTTGCATAATCGCTTCACCACGGAAGTACAACGTACCATCTAGTTCGTAAGCACCTTCTTGACTCACGTTTTGACGTGAAACTGGGACAACCGTCGCTGCCGTTTGCATTGACAATTCAACCCATTCTTCACGATCAACGTTAATCACCAAGAAATCATCGGAAGTTTGATTCTTCGTGATACCCATCTTAGCTGCGACATAGTTCTCGCGCGTGCCATGGTAATCCAAGTGAGATGCAAAAATGTTTGTGATAATCGCGATGTTTGGCTTGGCCGTTGGCATCCCCATCAATTGGAATGATGAGAGCTCTGTGACAAGTGTATCGGTTGCACGCAACGTTGGTGCAACTTCACTAACCGGCGTACCGATATTTCCTGCGACGACAACAGCATGTTCGTCATCCGCTTGTGTACGTAGCACAGCTGCAATCATCTCAGTAGTCGTCGTCTTACCATTTGAACCCGTTAGCGCAATCCAAGTTCCCTTGATGTAGCGTTGTGCCATCGCAACTTCAACAAAGATTGGAATACCAGCCTCCTGCGCGGCAACCAATACTGGAATACGGTATGGAATACCTGGATTCTTAACAATTAAGTCAACGTCAGCTAACAACGCGTCAGTTTGCTCCGTCGTGAACACAACACCTTGCGCTTGCAAAGCAACAACGCGTTCATCCGTCAAATCCAATTTTGGGTCTGAAACTGTCACTTGCGCACCTTCATTCAACAACAAAGACGCAACGGCTGCCCCAGAACGTGCAAAGCCAATTACCAAAACATGCTTACTCATGATCAGATCCCCTTTAAAAAGTTATGTACGCGGGGCGTTCCCCGCACGTTTGCATAATGCAAAAAGTCGTTTAACGACTTGATATGTGTTTTAGTGAATGATGATTTACTTAAAAATCACAAGATACAAAACCGCAGCAATCAATCCAACTGCCCAGAAGAATGTATCCACCTGCCATTCATTCCATGGCTTATCTGTGTTACCAGTCAATCCACCCTTTTCAAAGCTGTGGTGAATTGGCGTCATCAAGAAAATACGCTTCTTAAAGAAGTGATAGCTTGTAACTTGAATCATAACCGTCAAGGTCTCAACCATGAAGACGAAGCCAATCAACAACAATGACCACTCATGGTGCAAGACAAGTGAGTTCATCGCTAAGCCGGCACCCAACGCCAATGATCCGGTATCACCCATGAAAATTGAGGCTGGATAGTGGTTAAAGACCAAGAATCCAAGCAATGCCCCAATCATCAATGCATCCAACAAGACCATCGTCATGTCACCTTGAACGAACGCGATAATCAAGTATGCAACGTAAGCAATAATCGCTGTACCAGATGCCAAGCCGTCCAAACCATCCGTCAAGTTTGTGGCATTTGACCAACCCACAAGCCAGAAAATCGTGAACAACGTGTAAACGATGATACTGTTGATGCTACCCAAATTAAATGGCAAATCCAACGTGAAGTCAAAGTGACCCAAGAATAGCACAGCTACTGCTAGCAACGCTGCCGCAATTTGTGAAAATAGCTTTGGCAAGAAACGTAGTCCCTCATCACGGTGATTAAAGACCTTGATACTGTCATCAAAGGCACCAACCAAAGCAAACACAACGATTGCAATCAACGTTGCCCAACCAGTTGACGCATTAGCACCCGTTGCAAAGGCCAAGATAATAAAGCCGATAATAACCACCGGAATAAATCCTGCACCACCCATAGTAGGTGTTCCAGCCTTAGCAGCGTGATCTGGTCCATTTTCACCTGAGCGCATCACTAATTGTTGCACCTTAATTTTCTTGAACCAATTCCTCAAACGCGGTACTACGATGATTGTTGCAATCAACCCCACCAATAGTCCGAGTAACAAAGTCGACATTTGACTTCTCCTCTCTTATAAACCCTTATTTATTCCGCTTTCGCGTTTTTAAACTCAACTGTTATTTCATGATAGCCATCAGCCAATTGTGTATCAGGGTTAATGGATTGCGTTGCCACAAAACCATCCCCCTTAATAATTGGTTTGATATCAGCTAACTTTGCCCACGCGAGGACATCACTCTTCGACCAACCGTGCATGTCTGGTACGGCAATATTTTTACCCGTATTCAAGAATACACGTTGGTTAGTCAACGACTTCTGTCCGCCTGCTGGCGTTTGTTGCTTAATAGTGTCCCCATCACCCATAACTAATGGCGTCAAGTTCGCTGCAGCAACTTCTTTTTCCGCCTCGGCAGTTGAGCCACCAACAACTGTCGGAACAGTCACTTGTTGGTCTGCACTGACAACCACTTTATTATCCTCATCCGAGCTCTGCAAAGCTTGCTGCATAACCGTAATGAACATATCTGACATATCTTTAGCAATATTCTCCGTATTTTGTTGTGGCTCCTTTGTCACAATGTACATCAAATATCTTGGATCATCAGATGGTGCCATTCCCATCCACGAATGAATTTCATGATTATTATCTCCTGGTGTTGAATAACCAGTTGACGTCGCAATTTGAGCAGTTCCAGATTTACCAGTTGTTCGTACATCTGGAATGGCATACGCCTTACCCAATCCGTACTCTGAATAGATAACATCTTCCAACTGCTTACGGGTAGCTTCCGCCGTTGACTTTTTAATCGGCTTTGAAACTACCTTTCGCTTAGCCTGATAAACAACTTTCTTGGAGTTCGGATCAACCACCTTTTCCACCAAATGTGGTTGAATTTCCTCACCGTTACCGGCAATCGCTGTATATGCCTGAATCATTTGCAACGGCGTCACAGAAATTGCTTGTCCATATGATGTATTAGCCTGTTCAATCGGATACTTAAATTGCATCATACCCGTTTCTTCGTTAGGCAAATCAGATTTTGTTGACTTCAAAAAGCGGAATTTCTTGATGTAATTCTGCCAGGTTTCGGCGCCCATCTTTTGCTCGGTCAAAGCCATTGCAACGTTAGATGATTCAGCGATTCCACGTGCATACGTGATTGTTCCCCAGCCTTGACCATTATTCCAATCAGTAACTGCCTTGTCACCAATTTTCAAGGTTCCTGATTGGTAATAAGCATCGCCATTCCAATTATCAGTATCAATGGCCGCTGCCAACGTGATACCCTTCATGACAGATCCTGGTTCATACACCGATTCAGAAATTTCGTTCGTCCAATAATCGCCAATACCATCACCGGTCGTTGCGTTAAACGAAGGTCGTTGCGTCGTCGCCACAATATTACCAGTCTGCGTGTCCAAAAGAATCGCCAATGCAGACTTTGGCTTCATATCATCATACAAATTCTGCATCTTATCTTCGAGCGTCGTCTGGAGTTTTGTATTTATGGTTGTATAAATATCATACCCGTTTTTAGCAGATTGGTCTTCCTTTGAGACACTTGTATCTTCACTATCAATTGAAGTCGACTTAACACCAGCCTTACCTGTCAATTGCTTGTTATACTTTTGCTCGATTCCCATCAAACCAGCAATTGTACGTGTGCCGGTTTTCTCATCGTTCTTTTCAGTCGTATAACCAATGACATTAGATGCAAACACGCCATTTGGATAGAAGCGAGACGCACTATTCGTAAAGGTAATGCCAGGTATTTTCAAAGCCATAATCTTCTTATAGGTTTGCGAGTCGATTTTCAATCCGCGAGCACCAAACTGGACTTGCTTTAATTTGTTTGCACGCCCCTTTTTTAGGGTATCGACATAATGCTTTGGTTCGCCACCCAAAATACCTGACAATTGTTTAGCAACCGTTTCATCCTGACTTGGCTTAACGTAGGCCGGCTTTCCTGAACTCGTCTTTTGTGTATCGTCAATAATAGCAACCAGTGTGTACGTGGTTGCATTTTCCGCTAACGGATTTCCAACAGAATCAAATATTTCCCCACGTTTGGGTTGGACCGTGTTCTGACTTCGATAAATGAGTTGAGCGGCTTCGTTTAACTTATGCCCCTTCACATCTTTTGTGATGGCAACATAAGAAAAACGGACCCCCAACACAACCAAAATCAGTAACATAGTACTTACTAGCACAAGGCCTGTAATACGACTGTTTTTATCCGATTGGTTACGTTTTGGCATCCGCTGTTTCTTCACCATGCTACTTCACGTTCCTTATGTTTTGGTTTTGAAGTGTCAATCCGTTCTTAGCCGCAATATCGTTCAAACGACTTGGGCTCGTCAAATCACTTACTTCTTGCTTCAAATCATTGTTTTGATTACGTACCTTTTCAAGGGAAGCTGACGTTGTCGCCAATTGTGAGTTTGCTGTTGCTGCTCGGTTTGACGTGTGTACGACAACCATCGCCATAAAGACAACTACGAAAGCAGTCGCCACGCAAAAGGCGATATCGATAGCGTTAAAGCCCGGCTTTTCTAGCTTATGCTTAACGACACGAACGCGTGGGCGTTGTTGTGGTTGATCAACTTTGCGAGGTGACGTTGTGTGCGTGTAATTTGGCATTGCATCCATGATGTTCAGATCCTTTCTTCACCGTCCATCATGGGCGGCCTATGCTATCGTAGTCGTTCGATGACGCGCAACTTTGCTGAATGAGCGCGGTGATTGTTAGCCATTTCTTCTTCTGAAGGTAAGATTGGCTTACGCGTCACGAGTTTATAATCAGGTTGCATCTCATCCGGAATGATTGGCAAGCCAGCTGGCAATTCAGGAACTGCCGTCTTTTCCTTAAACATCGTCTTAACTAGGCGATCTTCAAGTGAGTGGAAAGTGATGACCGAAATGCGACCACCAACCTTCAACATATCCAAAGCTTGTGCGAGTGATTCTTCAACCACACCCAATTCATCATTCACGGCAATTCGAATGGCTTGGAATGAACGCTTGGCCGGATGACCACCCGTTCGGCGAGCCGCTGCAGGAATTGCTGACTTGATGACTTCAACCAATTCAAACGTTGTTTCGATTGGTTGAATTTCACGTTGGCGTTCAATCGCACGAGCAATTTGCTTAGCGAATTTTTCTTCACCGTAACGTGACAAGATACGTAGTAAGTCGTGGAAATCCCACTCATTCACTACTGTACGCGCCGTCAATTCTTGTGATTGATTCATGCGCATATCAAGTGGGGCATCATAGTTATATGAAAAGCCACGTTGTCCATCATCGAATTGTGGTGATGAAACACCCAAATCGTAAACGATACCATCAATTTCCGTTACGCCAACTTCAGCAAGTGCATCGCGCAAATTGCGGAAATTGTTTTGAATGAAAGCGACCTTGCCTTCAGCCAACTCAGTAGCCAAATGTTCTTTATTATAGTTAATTGCCGTAATGTCTTGATCAAATGACCAAAGCTTTCCGGTCGTCAAACGACTCGCTAACAACTGTGAATGACCACCGCCACCCAACGTTGCATCAACATATGTTCCGTCTGGCTTAACATTTAAATTATCAATTGCTTCGTTAAGCAATACGGTTACGTGATTGAACTCCGTCATATGTAATTGCCTGTTCGACCTTTCTAGTTTGTCTCAAACCATTGCCGTTAGAAGCCTAAATCTTCCAACCCATCAGCAATGTCATCAAAATTCTCTGCAGTTTCTTCTTCATAAGCTTGCCACTTCTCGGCACTCCAAAGTTCGAATGTATCATCACCCAAACCAAAGACCGTGACATCCTTATCGATATTTGCGTATTCACGCAAGGTTGGTGATAGGTTCACACGACCCTGCTTGTCGAATTCAACTTCTGTCGCACCACCGAAGACAAAACGCTTAAATTGGCGCGCCTTGGCATTCGTTTCTGGCAATGCGTTAATCTTAGTTGAAAAATCTTCCCAGCCTTGCATTGTGTAAGCACGTAGTGAATGATCCATCCAACGTGTAATCACAAAGGATTCACCCAACTGATTACGGAATTTTGCGGGGATAATCAACCGGTTCTTAGTATCCAACGTGTGTTGGTAAGTTCCCATGAACATCGGCGATACCCCCTTTCAATTTATTCAGCAATTTCAGGTGCTGTGGCGTATTGAGAATAGTCGACATTTCAATACATTTAATTTACCACAATCTCCCACCTTCCACCACCTACCCCCACGTTCTACCACTGGGATATATGGTGTATTTTAGGGTTCAAAAGCCTATTACACCGGGCTTAACGCTCCTTTTTAACAGTCACTTTACAAGTTTTCGAATAACTTTAGAAAATGAAGAATTTTTTAAGGTTATAAGGTCAAATCCTTGATATACCAACGGTTACACCTTACTTATGAAGATGGTGGGAGGTGGGGGACAGTGGGTGGGAAGATTAGGTGGTGGAAAGTGGTGGGAATTTGTTCAAAAATGGGCGACATCTCCACCGACCCCAGCAACACGTCCTAACAGCCGCCATCACTTTCGTTGTAATTGGGCACAATCCCCACTCGGGCTTCAGAACACAAAAAAACGCGACCTCGAAACCAAGGTCGCGTTTTTGTGATTTAAATTTCGCGGAAACCGCCATCAACTGGAATTTGATCCTCGATGTCGACTTCTTCTTCTTGTCCGCGGGTAAAGGCGAACAACTCAATGACGAAATAAAGAGCTGCCAAATAGTAGCCATACATCGCTGAGTTTAATTGTAGCCAGACTGATACTAAGAATACCAGTGGCCACACAAACATCAGGTACCAGAAAGCACCACGCTTACGCAAGAAAGCTCCCGCGATGGCACTGAAAATCATGTTTGCCACAAACAATGAAAAAATAATCTTAACATTCGCTGTCAACGGTGATTCGTTAATTGCAAACGGTACTAACCACCCCAAGATTGGCATCCAAATCCAGAACCGCCAATCCCACGCTTCTTTCAAACGTTTCATATCAATTCCCCTTTTAACATCCCTGCAACGATGTTAACCTTAAAAATTCTAACGTGCTAACTCCAGTGCGTAACTCAGTACGCTCAACGCATAAAGCGGTGCTGTCTCGGCTCGCAAAATACGTGGACCAAGTCCCGCTGGCACAAAGCCAAACGTCTTCGTTAACAAGTCTAACTCACTTTCCTTTAAACCACCTTCAGGTCCGACCAAAAAGGCGATTTTATCACCTGGATTCAAGCGACTAAACTGAGCCACCAGTTGTGCTGTTTCGCCCTGCTTAGCACTCTCTTCCCAGGCAACAATTTTAACCATATCATCAGGTAGCACCAAATCACGTAGTTTTTCAACGTACGTTACATCCGGCACACGCAAACGGTGTGATTGTTCAGCTGCGCCTTGGGCAATCTTTTGCAAACGTGCCAACTTTTTATCGCCTTTCATCCCCCAATGGACGACTGACCAATCTGTCTCCACGATAATCACGTGGTGAACCCCTAACTCAGTTGCCTTTTGAACTACCAATTCAGGCTTATCACCCTTAGCTAGGCCAAGGATGATTGTTGTCTCCACCGGCAATTCAACATCGGTTGTCACTTCTTCAACTACGCGCATTGTTGTCGTTTCATCGTCAACACGAATCACTTCAGCCACTACCATCGTTTGTTGATCGGGATACACAAATTCTGCCTGCGTGCCCTCTTTACCACGAAGAACCGTCATCAAATGATGCTGAACATCTTCTGGTAGCACAAATTCTTGACCGGTTGGCGCTTCAGTCAAAAAATAACGTTGCATTATTCGTCCTCGCTTTTACGGTGAGCAATCAAACCATACCATTCACCAAGCTTCATCGTCTCATCAAGTGCATAACCGTTTTCTTCCAACTTCGCAATAATCGTTTGGGCCTTATCTTCATAAATACCTGACAACAAGAACTTACCACCAGGACGCAAAACGCTATCAACTTGTGGAATCAATGGCACAAGCACTTCAGCCAACATGTTAGCCACAACAATATCAAATTCTTGCGCTGGCACGTCACTTAGCAAGTCACTTGCCATTACCTGGATATCTGAGGCAACTGGGTTCAAGTCCAGATTACCTTGTGCTGAGCGTACAGCCACCTCATCAATATCAGTACCAAGTACCTTATCAGCACCCAACAACTTCGCTGCAATCCCCAGAACACCTGAACCAGTTCCAACGTCAAGCAAACGCTCACCACCACGTACAACAATTTCAAGCGCTTGCATCATCAAACGCGTCGTTGGGTGCGTTCCAGTTCCAAAGGCCATTCCTGGGTCAAGTACGATTACCTTTTCACCTTCTTGGGCCGGTTGGTACTCTTCCCACTTAGGCACAACCGTCAAATGACGTGTCACGCGAACTGGGTGGTAATACTTTTGCCACTCCGTTGCCCAATCTTCGTCCTTAACAGCACTGGTCGTCACTTTACCTGGTGTTGCATCAAGTCCAAATGACGCCAATTGGTTCACGCGCATTTGTACATCATTGATAACTTCGGGCAAATTAACATCTTCTGCAAAATATCCAGCAACCGTCGCACCTGACTCACGGTGTTCAACCACATCCCAGTCAACCCACACAGTGGCATCGGCAGGCTCGTAGCTGTTCACATCAGCCGCATCATCGATTTGGATACCTTCTGCTCCGGCTTCCATCAAAATGTTGCTGACGGCTTCAACAGCCTCAGTTTGTGTCTCAACAATTATTTCTTGCCAACTCATCAGCACTTCCTCATCACTTCGTTATAGTCTTAACAACAGAATAACATAAAGCTGCACAAAAAAACGAGAGATACAGTTGTATCTCTCGTTCTTAATTAACAACTAATAATTAGTCGACCGTAACGATCGTCATCAAGTTAGTCGTACCTGAAGTCGTAACAGGAATACCTGCAGTAACGATGATAGTATCACCCTTTTCTGCCAAACCTGCAGCAACAACTTCCTTCTTAGCCAATTCGATCAAAGCATCAGTGTTGTCCACTGCTTCTGAGATCATTGGTTGAACACCCCAGTAGATCGTCAATGAACGTTGTACACGCTCGTCGAACGTCAATGCCAAGATGTCAGCGTTAGGACGGTACTTTGAGATCATCTTTGCCGTGTAACCTGAAGTCGTTGCGGCAACGATAGCCTTAACGTTCAAGTTTTCTGCAGCCGTAGCAACAGCAGCAGCAACTGATTCAGTAACGTCTGATGCGTCGAAGTCGTTTACGTGACGGCCGTTTGCTGCCAAAGCAGTTTCAGCCTTCTCGTCGATGCGTGCCATAGTAGCAACAGCAGCAACTGGGTAAGCACCGTTAGCTGACTCACCTGACAACATAGTAGCGTCAGTTCCGTCAAATACGGCGTTGGCAACGTCGGAAGCTTCGGCACGCGTTGGGCGTGGGTTCTCTTGCATTGAGTCCAACATGTCAGTAGCAGTGATAACTGGCTTACCGGCAGCGTTCATCATGCGGATCAAGTCCTTTTGTACCAAAGGAACGTTTTCTGCTGGAATTTCAACACCCATGTCTCCACGAGCAATCATCAAACCATCAGAAACCTTCAAGATTTCGGCAAAGTTGTCGATACCTTCTTGTGATTCGATCTTAGGGAAGATCATAACATCTTCCTTACCAGCTTCTACCAACAAAGCACGGATGTCTTCAACGTCTGAAGGCTTACGTACGAATGAAGCGGCGATGTATTGGATACCTTGTTCCAAACCGAAGCGGATGTCATCGGCATCCTTTTCAGTGATACCTGGCAAGTTGATTGAAACACCAGGTGCGTTAACACCCTTACGTGATCCCAACAAACCGTGGTTTTGAACTTCAGTAACCAATTCGCGGTTAGCTTCGTCCTTTTCAGTGATCAACATGTCGATCTTACCGTCGTCGAACAAAACGTGTCCGCCAACCTTAACGTCGTCGAACAAACCAGGGTAAGTTACGGCAACCTTTTCCTTAGTACCTTCAAGAGAAGCATCCATTGAGATGCGAACAACATCACCGATGTTGAACTCAATCTTACCTGGCTCTTGAACAGTCGTACGGATTTCGGCACCCTTAGTGTCCAACAAGAATCCTACAGTCTTACCTGAAATCTTCTCGGCTTCACGCACAGCGTTCATACGACCCAAGTGCTCTTCGTGGTCTCCGTGTGAGAAGTTGAAACGTACAACGTTTGCACCTGACTCGATCAACTTAGTAATAGTCTCGACGTCAGAACTAGCTGGTCCAAGCGTTGAAACAATCTTGGTCTTCTTCATGATCTGAAAAATCTCCTTCGTTTTGTGTTGATAGTGTATCTATCTAACTGACATTAATTGTACTATTTTTCACTTTTTTTGTACACAATTTTTGTTTGTTATCTGTTCCAATATTCAAACAAAAAACACACAAGCTTATTGCTTGTGTGTTTTTGAACAATTTATTATTGTCGTGCGTCCGTATCCAAATCAACTTCCGTCAACTTACGCAACTTTGTCTTGTGCTTAATCTTGTATCCAAGGTACAAGCCAATAAACAATGGTAGCGACATGTACGTTGTGATAATTCCTGACCAGTTCCAGTGTGAAATCGGTCCTTGGAATGATGCCAAGTCTTGTCCAACGACAACGACGATTGACAAAACCAATGCCAAGATTGGACCAACTGGGAACCACTTAGCATGGTAGCGAAGCTTCTTCACATCACGGCCTTGTGCGACAAAGGCACGACGGAAACGATAGTGTGAAATTGCGATACCAATCCAAGCGATGAATCCAGTCAAACCTGAAGCAGCCACCAAGTAGTAGTAGATACCAGGTCCGAAAACAGATGTGACAAACGTCAACAGTCCGACGGCAACCGTTGCCAACAAAGCTGGCACTGGAATACCTGTGTTGATGTTAACGCGTGCGAATAGCTTAGGTGCCTTTCCTTCAACAGCCATGGCGTACAACATACGCGTTGAGGCGTAAACACCTGAGTTAGCTGAAGAAATAACTGACGTCAAGATAACAGCATTCATAATTGATGCCGCTGCAGCCAAACCGGCTTGCTTAAAGACCAATGTAAATGGTGAAACTGCAATGTTCGTTTCGCTTGAACGTAGCAAGTTTGGATCCTTGTAGTAAATCAATGCCCCAATAATGAAGATGGCAAGGATGTAGAACAAAAGGATACGCCAGAACACTTGCTTGATAGCCGTTGGTACTGACGTTTCTGGTGTTTCTGACTCACCAGCCGTAATACCAACCATTTCAGTTCCTTGGAATGAGAAACCAGCCACCATGAAGACGGCCAACATACCACCAACACCACCGACGAATCCGTGGTTACCACCAGCTGACAAGTTACGTGGTACATCCGGGTGATAAGCCATGATACCGAAGATCGTTGCCACACCAATTACCAAGAACGCAACAACAGCAACAACCTTAATCGTCGCCATCCAGAATTCAGTCTCAGCGTATGACTTTGCTGACATCAAGTTGATGACCGTAATCAAAATCAAGACTAGCGCTGACCAAATCCAACTTGGCACGTTTGGCAACCAGTAGCCCATGACCACCCCAACCGTCGCTGCTTCTACCGCAACCGTAATTGCCCAATTAAACCAATAATTCCAACCCATGGCAAATCCAAAAGCAGGATCAACGAAACGGTCTGCGAATGTTGAGAATGAACCCGAAACTGGCATGTACGTTGCCATTTCACCCAAACTGGTCATCAAGAAGTAAACCATCAAACCGATAACCGCATAAGCAGTCAGCGCTCCAAATGGTCCAGCTTGTGCAACCGTTGCACCTGAGGCAACGAACAAACCAGTTCCGATTGTCCCACCGAGGGCAATCATTGAAAGGTGACGCGTCTTCATCGTGCGCTTCAGCGTCCCTTGATTCTGTTGATTATCTGACATAATTCCTCCTATATAGAGAGGCCTAATCGCACTCGTGAGAACGAAAAAAGTCCCCAGTCTATACCATCGCATAAACTAGGGACCTCATTTGAAATCATTAGTGTTGTCGATAGCGCTCCGCAGCCGACAAATTTTGCTGCGACAGTCCTCCCGTTGTTCACGTAAGGACCAACATGTTTCACCGCCGTGAAAACACATTTCGGCAACCGCCCCTTTAAATCAACCGCCTTGTCTGCCGACTTGGTTAATCACTCATGTTGGTTGCGACCTCTATGTCATATTTAATTTATGATTTTCATTATAGGGAAGTTCCTATCTCTCGTCAACCATATCTTTTAGTACCAAAATCATCTTAATGACTGCTTAAACAACAAATCAAATCATACCCGTTTTTGATTATGTAATGATACGATATATACAAATTCGTTAACCAGATTGGTTGTTAAAGGAGTGTCGATTATTATGATAATCAATCCCTCTAAAAGCCGGCTAATGATCTTCATTATTAGTAGCTTGGCTTTTCTAATTTTTACAATTAGTGTGTTTATTAAATCATCATTTCTCGCACTGATTGACGCCGCTGAACAAAATTTACTAGCTAATTTCACACCTGCCGCTTTGTTGCACCTAACAACGCCGTTCGTCATGTTTAGCCACGGCATATTATTTGCACTATTAATTTTCATCTTCATGTTTGTATTGTGGGGGTTAAAGTTTAAAATCCCAGCGGCCTGGATTTTGTTAACAACCCTACTTGGCTGGCTAATTGTTAATGTCTTTTCTTTAATATTTAACCACCAGGTTGCCGGTCAAAAAACAGAGTATCCAGCTCATACGATTTTTTTCGCAACCTTACTCTATTTTTTTCTGGCGAAAATCGTCATTCCTGAACTAAAAACAATCTTCTATCGGATAGTTGGTCAGGTCGTGATTGTCGCTGGATGGTTATTAACCTTTACCGGAACTATCCTATTAAACAATTACACGTTATCCGGTGCAATTGCCGGCTGGCTACTGGCCCTCGCCTGGCTACAACTTGCTGCCCAGTTTTACGGTAAAAGCGCCCCAGGTGCATACCGGATGAACG